>LSQX01155475.1_pt1 | contig 35601 bp, 44 predicted proteins | sample 654561 | NCBI WGS metagenome assembly LSQX01 (sample SAMN04489861, study PRJNA283612) | anaerobic digester metagenome | isolation source: 4 biogas reactors fed with cattle manure at either 37C or 55C with and... | place: Denmark: Kongens Lyngby | collected 2014 | reverse complement strand
TGTAAAACCCCACGGCGCGCTCTACAACATGGCATCCGTAGATGAGGCTATCGCCAAAGCCGTGGCGAGAGGCGTAGCAAGGTCTACCCGAAAGGGCGAGACACTGGTGCTCGTGGGTCTCGCCAACTCGCTCATGGTCGATGCAGCCAAGAAAGCCGGGATACCCGTCGCTTCCGAAGGGTTCTGCGACCGGGGCTATACGAGTGACGGGAACCTGGCCAAACGAGGGGCCCCGGGGGCCCTCATCTCCGACGTCCGAGAAGTCGCGAAACAGGCGGTAGAGATGGTCACAGAGGGCAAGGTAACAGCGCTAGACGGCACTCGAGTATCCCTCAAGGTAGACACCATCTGCATCCACAGCGACACCCCCGGTGCTCTTCAAATCGCAGCATGTGTAAACTCGGCCCTGAAAGAAGCAGGAGTCGAAATAACAGGCATAAGAGAAGTGGTCGGGATAGGTTGATTTCTCCGAGAAGCCGGTCAATTGGCGGGACGGAGGTCCAACTGGAGGTATACGAGGTGGAAGGCCCTGTTCTGATGAGCCCCCTGGGTGACAAAGCGCTCCTCGTCACTCTTTCTCACGAGATCTCGGAAGAGGTAAACGAAATCGTCCTACAGGCCTGCCACAAAATCGAAGCGGCAGGCATCCCGGGGGTCGAAGAAGCCCAACCGGCCTATTCGTCGTTCTGCGTACACTTCGACCCGTCCAGGGTAAACGGAGCCTGGCTGGGCGCTTACGCGAAGGGCATCCTGAAGAGGCTCGCGGAGTCCGGGAGCACGGGAGACGACGGCCTCTCAAGCAACCGCGCTCATGGTGGACGCACAAACGGGTTCAAGGGACGGGAGATCCGGGTCCCGGTGAAGTACGGAGGCGATGATGGCCCTGACCTCCCGTGGGCTTCCGAGTATCTCGGGATGCACCCCGGGGAAATAGTCCGCCGCCACGCAAGGCCCGCCTACAGAGTGTATATGATAGGTTTCTCACCCGGCTTTCCTTATCTGGGAGGCCTCGATCCGGAGCTCGCAATGCCGAGGACCCCGGCTCCCAGGGCGTCCGTTCCGCCGGGTTCCGTAGGCATCGCCGGCCGCCAGACAGGCATCTACCCTTGGGAGAGTCCGGGGGGCTGGCGGATCATTGGCCGGACCCCGCTCAAGCTCTTTGACCCCGCCCGGGAAAATCCGTCTCTCCTCCATCCGGGAGACACGGTGCGTTTTGTGCCGGTGGAGGAGCCCGAGCTGCTCGAGGCGTGGGACGGTCTCTCTCCGGAGGACAAGCAGCTGCCGCCGGCAGGGTCAATGCAGCCGGGAGGACTTCCCGGTGAGGGCGGCCTCCTTGTTTCCGTACCTGCCTTCGAGGTTGAACGTCCCGGCCTTTTCTCCATCATTGTGGACGACGGCAGAAGAGGTTATCGAAAGCTGGGAGTGCCCCTCTCCGGGGCAGCCGACGTGAGTTCGTATGCCCTGGCAAACCTTCTATGCGGAAACAAGCCTAAGGCGCCTGCCCTGGAGATGACGCTCTGGGGAGCAAGGCTGAAGGCCCTTATAGACGTGGTTGTAGCCGTAACCGGCGCCCCTTGCCCGGTAAACGTTGACGGCAGACCTTTTTCCATGAACGAGCCTGTGAGGATAAGTGCCGGTTCGGTTGTTGAAATAGGTTCGCCTCCCAAAGGATGCAGGATGTACTTGGCCGTGTCGGGCGGGTTCAGCGTGCCTCCGGTCCTCGGCTCGGCGTCCACATACACCCGCGGTTCTTTCGGAGGTTTCCTGGGACGGCCCCTCCGCCCTGGTGACGTGTTGGACATAGGGCCGGGAGCCTGGCACCGGGGCGATGAGAGAATCTCCAGTCACGTGCCGCGCAACTTGGCAGGCTGGCCCGAAAGGTTAAGTCGCTCCTTGGGAGAGGAATTCCTCTCGTTGAGGATCATCGCGGGGCCCGAATCCTCAACTGAGAGAAGCCGCGTTGCACTGGACTCCCTCTGTGGCCGCGCTTTCACCGTGAGAAATGACTCGGACCGCATGGGCATCCGCCTGGAAGGAAAGCTGCCGGAAGAAAACGTTGAGGGTGGAGACATCTTGTCCTCGCCGGTCGTACCAGGGGTCCTGCAGCTTCCGTCTGATGGGTCTCCGGTCCTTCTCCTCCACGACGCCCAGACCAGCGGCGGATACAGGCGAATAGCAGTAGTGGTGGACGAAGATCTTCCCCTTGCGGCGCAGCTCAGGCCCGGTTCCCGTGTCCGGTTCACTTGCGTTGCCCCTTGATTCTTTCCGGATGTCGCGGAAAAGGTGTGTGCGCGATGCTACTTCTGAAGAGGGCGGGCTAAGCTTTCCTCGCAGAAGGCGGCGTCACGAAAGGCGTCCCGAGCACAGGGTGGGAAGCCACTTGGACTTCCACTCCGTAGATATCTCCGATAACCTCCGAGGTTACCTCGCCGGGCGCTACATCGTAACGAAGCCTACCGTCTTTCAAGAAAAGTAGTCGGCTTGCGGAGCGTAAAGCCAGGTTCAAGTCGTGAACCACCGTTATTACGGTCTTACCGTGTTCTGCAAGATCCCTGATCATCTCAACCACATGGACTTCGTATGCCATATCAAGGTGGGTCGTGGGCTCGTCCAAGAGTAGGACCAAAGGGTCCTGGTACACGGCCCGGGCAAGATAAACCCTCTGGCGCTCTCCCGATGAGAGAGATGTTATGGGGCGGTCACGGAGACCGGTAAGTTGAAGGGCCTCCAGAGCGGCCTGAAGAGTCGCTTGAAGGGCGACCCGCGACCGGGGCGCTTCTACGGCAACCTTCCCCATCTCGACCGTTTCTTCCACTGTAAAAGCAAAGGCCGGATCCGGTTCGTCGCCGGAATAGGTCACCAAGCGGCTGCGCTCAGAAGGGTGAAGGGATACGGGATCCACCCCGCCTACTCTCACAGTACCGCTTGCCGGCCTCAAGTAACCCGAGATCACTTTGAGCAACGTGCTCTTTCCGGCGCCGTTCGGCCCGACCACGGCCGCCACTTGGCCGGGTTCCACCTGAAACGAGATACCCTTCAAGATCTCGCGCCCGCCACGCTTGAATCTCAAGTCCTGAACGGTTACCCTTCCTCCGTTCACTCTCGCCGCCTCCTCGAATGCGCAAGCAGGTAGAGAAAGAATGGGGCGCCGGAGAGGGCGGTAATCACGCCCACCGGCATCTCTCTGGGCGGCGCGATTACCCTGGCTATCAGGTCTGCAAAGAGGAGCGCATTTCCGCCGAAAAGTCCCGACAGGGGCATGAGCCACCTGTGGTCGGGACCTGCCACAAGCCTTACGGCGTGGGGCACGATGAGCCCGATGAAACCGATGGGACCCGTGAAAGCGACTCCACCCGCCACTACAAGGGAGCTGGTCCATAGGAGAGTCTGCTTCACCGGCTCAACCCGGACTCCCATGTGGAAAGCCGGTTCTTCCCCAAATGAGAGGGCATTTAGGGCCTTCGCATGTCTTAGGAGCACGAAGAGCCCCGGGACGGTATAGACCAAGGAAACCCCGACGCTCATCCACGACGCTCGCGACAGGGCGCCCATGGTCCAAAAGACTATCTCGTCCACGCGCTCGCGTGCAATGACCATGATGAACGCGATGAGCGAGGAAATAAGACTTGAGACCGCGATACCTGCGAGCAGCAAGGTCCATGTATCGGTACGCTTACGGTAGGTTGAAAGGGCGTAGACGAGGGCGGCCGTACCGAGCGCGCCCAGGAAGGCGAGGGCAGGCAGGGACCAAACACCGAAGACCCCGCCCAGGCCAAGTGCAATCCCCAGCACTGCGCCCAAAGAAGCCCCGGATGAGACCCCCAAGACATAAGGGTCGGCCATTGGATTTCTGAATAGCCCCTGCATGACGGAACCGGCCACCGCAAGGCCGGCACCCTCGATAAACGCGAGGAGCACTCGGGGAAACCGTAAAGTCCACACGATCGCATCTGCCAGAGTCTCCATTCCGTCTGCGGAAAGCGCTCCTGCCCCGGACGGCCCCTTCGCGAGGGCCTTAATCACGTACCTGAGCGGCAAGGATACTGAACCAAGAGAAAGGCCCAAGGCGAGCCCGACGAGCAAAAAAAGGAGGCCTGCGGCAACAAGCTTCTCGTTTCTCACGGTGCGATGAGTCGCCATAGGCCTCCACCTCCTCAAAGAATGGCTTCTCCGTTACTCGCCTCTAAGCCACGCGGCGATCTCTTTGATGCCCTCTATAACCGCCGGGCCGGGGCGAGATATGAGGTCCGGGTTTGGGAAAAACACTTTTCCTTCCTTGACCGCCCGGAGCGAAGACCACCCGGGCCTTGCCGCAAGCGCTTCCGCCATCTCTTCGGGTATGGCCACCAGGATGATGTCAGGGTCTTTCGCCAGGAGGTCTTCCATGCTGAGCTGCAGGTACTGCTCCTTCACCTCACCTGCAACGTTGATACCGCCTGCGGCGGTTATGACGTCGTCGATGAAGGACCCCCCGCCGGAAGTCCAGAGCTCGCTGTCAAAGGTGATGAACACCTTGGGTTTCTCCTGTCCTTCGGGGAAAGCGGCCCTTACGGCGTCCAGCTCGCGGCTCAGGGCCGCTACCAGCTCGTCGCCCTTTTTCTCCACCCCCAAGACTTCTGAGAGGGCCTTTATATCTTCAAGGACTTCGGCCACGGTGGACGGGCCGGAAACCCATGCTGGGATACCCAAACGGGCGAGGTCTTTCTCTACCTGGGTCTCGTAATCACGGGAACCGGCCACGAGGACCAGATCGGGCTTGAGAGATACCAGTTTCTCCGTGTTTAGCGTAAAGGCGTCGCCGACTTTCTCTATGTCGAGAGCCTCTTCGGGCCTATTGCAGAACGTCGAGACTCCCACCAGGCGGTCACCCGCTCCCAGGGAAAACACCGCCTCGGTGAGCGCCGGAGAGAGAGACACGATCCTTTTCGGCGTTCCTTCCAGGGAAACGGTCCTTCCAAGGCCGTCTGTGTAGGTCTTAGGGCGTCGGGCGCAACCCGCTATGAAAGCGAGACTTATCGCCAGCAGCAGAGAAAAGACCAAGGGCAAAGCCAGAGACTTGCGGAACACCCCTCTTGGGGCTTTGGTGATTTTCGTCACGACTCGTGTGCCTCCTTATTCCTCTTGACAAGAACCGATGAGTGGGTCGCCCAATACCTCATCCTTTACGGAAAACCCCGGCCGCGGGCCGGGGGTATACTCGTACGCACTGAAGCGTTCCCCCCTTTCGCTCGAAGGCTAGGTAACGGAACGTTCAGGCAGGTCTCCTGGCTACCGGATCTTGGCCTCCCGCGCCTTCCCAAAACTTCGTTTCAGTGGCTTAGGCGGTCGGCTCCCCGGTTACAGTGGCGGCGCCGCGCCGGACTCGCGCACCTTCGCGCATCACCGGACTTCCCTATTCTCCCTTGCGGGCACCTGAACGCCTGCGAATATTCAACTCTTTTCTAGGTTAGGGTGACCCCCCTCTTGGAATACTCACCTCAAGGACCATGAGGAGGACCACAAGATGCACTTTGAGCGCAACAAAGATCTCGCTTGGGTTATTACTTTCACGGCTTTCCTGGTTTTCCTGCTTTCGGCCATAGCCTGTTCCGCATTTCAGGGCTTGCCCTCGAGCAGGCCCCAGGCAGTCGCCCTGGCAAACGCGCACCTAAACAGGGCCTTCCTTGCAGCGCTCTCTTCATTTCTCAAGTATACGTCTCTTGCCGTCATAGTCTACGGCATAGTGGCCATCATCACATGGCCGCCGGGGCCTACGAGCTAAACGAGACGCTTTAGCTTCGGGTTTTCGGTTATCCCGGGTATACGCCCCCGTTTCGCGACGGGACGGCCCTCTATGGCTTTAATATCCATAGTCATGTCGATGGGCCCGGCCGACGAAATATAGTGCCCGACTCCGAACGCGTCGGCACCGGCCTCCCTGAGTTTCCGCATCCTCTCAGGGTTGAGGCCCCCCGAGACGAAGATCTTCACATGGCTAAACCCTGCAAGGTCCAGCCTGGCGCGGACCTCGCGCACCAACCCGGCCGTAACTCCTCCCCGCTCCGCAGGGGTATCGAGTCTTACCGCGCCCATATCCTTACCGAGGGCTTCGGCTACCCTAAGGGCTTCTTCGGCCTCATCGTGGAATGTATCCACCAAGATGGTACGCGGCGCGTCAGGCGGCATGTGGGTGTTGTAGGCCAGCGCCGTCTTGACGGTATCGCCCAGAATCAGCACTAGAGCATGAGGGATTGTGCCCACCGGCTCGAGCCCCATGAGCTTGGCTCCGAGGATGCAGGCTGCACCGTCGGCCCCACCTATGACTGCCGCGCGCTCCATCACGGGAGCTACGGCGGGGTGGATATGCCTTGCTCCGAAGCAGTAGAAAGGAGCGTCGGGAACAGCGTCTCTGCACTCGCGGGCGGCAGTGGCCCAGCCCGATGAACTGGCCAATATGCCGAGGAGAGCCGTTTCGTAAGGGCCGAAGGCGGAATAGGGGCCCGTAATCCTCATGACCGTGTCTCTCTCGGAAAACGCCTCTCCTTCTTCCAGTCCCCAGACCTCAAGGGGAAGCCCCTTTAGGAGTTCAAGGCATTCTACGGTCCCGGCGACTATTCCGGGACGACCCGAGAAGATCTCGACAGTCACAACGGTATCGCTCTTGCCCTCTTTTTCGAGGATCTCGTGCGTCCTCACGAAGTAGACGTCGGCAGTCGCACCCTTACGTATCTCTTCATGAGTGGCCGAGAAAAGCCTGTTCCGGCTGGGGGTATATTCCCTTACGTCCTGGGAAGTCTTGAACATCACATCGTCCTTCTCGGTTTCCATCAATTGTCGTGCTCCCCTTCCCAACCCTTCCGTGCTTCTTCGTAAAGAGCCTCTACCTCGCCGGGGGATAGATACCGCCATGCGCCTCTCTTCAGGGAACCCAAGCGAAGGGGCCCAATCTTAAGACGCTTGAGCCGCTTTACTTCGTACCCAACTGAATGACATATGTGCTTAACCAGGTGTTTCTGGCCTTCGTGCACACCTATTACAAGTTCCTGAACCCGGTCGCTCCCGTTCCGGAACCTGGCGTAATCCACCTGGACCCTCTTGCCTCCAATGATTATACCTGAAAGAATCTCCCGAATCTTGCTTTCATCTCTCGGCCCGGCAACCCAGACGGCGTATTCCTTTATTACCCGGTACTTGGGATGAGTGAGCAGGTAGGTAAGATCGCCGTCGTTTGTGAGAAGTAGGAGCCCCTCCGCGTCGTAGTCCAGCCTCCCCACCGGAAATACCCTGGCCGGCACTCCTTCCAAGAGCGACAGCACTGTCTTCCTACCTCTTGGGTCAGCGCAAGTAGATAGGTAGCCGGGCGGTTTGTGGAGCATTATGTAAATGGGTTTCTGAGCCCCGCCGACTTCCCGCCCGTCTACGAGCACGATGTCTTTGCCCGGGCGGATCTTCTGACCCAAAACGGCTACCCGGCCGTTTACGGTCACCCGCCCTTTCGCTATCAGCTCATCCACATGGCGCCTGGATGCCACTCCGGAGCGCGCCAAGAACCTTGAAAGCCGTTCTTCACCGGCTCCGTCTTGCTTTAGCTGACCCTCTTTCACTCAGATCCCTCTACTTCAGGAGGGCTATCAGCTCTACCTCCACGCACGCGTTAAGGGGCAGCTCGGCGACCCCGACGGCCGCTCTGGCGTGCGCTCCTGCCTCACCGAAAACCTGGCCAAGGAGCTCCGAAGCACCGTTTACGACCTTGGGCTGGTCGTTGAACCCCGGCGCCGAGGCCACAAACCCCGTGACTTTGACTATTCGTTCCACACTGTCGAGGTCGCCCACAACGCTCTTTAGGGCAGCAATGCAGTTTATCGCGCACTGCCTGGCTTCCTCATAAGCCCCTTCCAGAGTCACTTCATTGCCAACCTTGCCGGTCTTTTCAAGCTTCCCCTGCCTGAACGGAAGCTGTCCCGATATGTACACCCATTTCCCGGCCTGGACTGCAGGCACGTATGCTGCAACCGGCTTGGCGACGGCAGGTATCTCGATCCCCAATTCCTTAAGTCTTGCCTCAACCTTCAATTAACACGCCTCCTTACAGAAGATCACCTAATGATAGCGCTTCCTCCCCCGGAGGGACAACTCCCCTCTTTTCGTGAGCAGGATATCGAGGGGTTTACGACGAATTTTGGAGAGAAGACGGGGGAGGAATGGACCGATGATCATCCAAGCGCTCATGACGGCGAGGAGCGATGTACACTTCGTACGACCAGACGATACCTTGGAGAAGGCTTTAGAAGACCTTGAGTCTCTGGGCTTTACGACTCTTCCCGTTTTGGATGGAAACAAGTTCCTCGGGGTGATCACGAGGCGCAAGATCTTTGAACGATATTTCAAGGGATCCGAGGTGGAGAAGTCTTCGTTTCTTAAGAACAACCTGGTAAAGGACCACATAATAACGGAAGTCCAGATAGCCCATAGCACCGATTTGTTGGACGAGGTGCTCTACAAGTTCCTCGACTCGAGGTACGACTTCTTGTCCGTATTGTCGGAAGACCGCTTCCTCGGGATCGTGACCAGGAACAACATGCTTAACGCCTACCTCAAGAACGCAGGCGTTACAAAGAAAGCTCACCGCATCGCAATCGCCGTGAGCGACTTTAAGGGAGCCCTTGCACGCCTTACTGCCCTTATCTCAAACCAGAACGCCGACATACTGGGCATCATCACCTTTGATCCCGAAGTGGCAGACCTCAAGTTCGTTGAGCTTACCGTGAGGACAGATGAGCTCAAGGGCCTCATAGACACCCTCACGGCGAACGGTTTCAGCGTGCGAGAGGCCAGGTTGGCGGGCTAGGCCGCAATCAAGCGCCATACCAGAAATCCTGCGAGAAACCCACAGGCGTCTCCTATCAGGCATGACGCCAAGACTTGGCCCGTTCTTTTTTCCCTTACAGAGCCGAAGTACAGGGTGACCACGTAGAACGTCGTGTCGGTGGCGCCCTGCAGGATGGATGCCAGTATCCCCATTGATGAATCGGGACCGTACCGCCTCAAGAGATCGCCGGTAAGGGCCAAAGCCCCGCTTCCGCTCACCGGACGTATCAAGAGAAGCGGTACCATATCGAGAGGAACGCCCAAGGGCGTGAGCACACTTCCCAAAGACGACGCGAATAGATCGAGTGCTCCGGAGCCTCTAAAGCAGGATATGGCCGCGAATACCGCCACAAGATAGGGCAAGGTGCCGAGGGCGATCTTGAACCCTTCTTCGGCGCCTTTCACAAACGTCTCGTATACCTTCACTCCTTTTGAGGCCGCATATAGGGGCACTCCCAACAGGATGACGGGAAAAGCGTATGTACCCACATAAGACAAGATCCTCACCGGCCATCACCCGGCCTTCGGCTGCGTGACAACCAGTGGTAGGCAAGCAGTCCTCCTGCGGTTGCGGCCAGGCCTGCCACAGCGGTGGGCCCTGCGATTATTGCCGGCGCCCTTGAACCCAAGGCGGCCCGGAGCGCGATGACGCCCGATGGAAAAATGCAGAAACCGGCAGCGTTCAGGATCACGAGCCTGGCCATGGAGTCAAGCCCTTCACGGCGTTCTCCGAAGAGTTCCTTCATCTCAGACATGGCCTTGAGCCCTAATGGCGTCGACGAAGAAAGCCCGAGGACATTGGACATGACCGACGCCGTGACCGTGCCGAGAGGCCTATGCTTTTCCTTGAGACCTGGGAACAGTTTGGAGAAAACAGGGCCGGCCATCCTCGCCAAAACGTCGATGAGGCCGGACTCTTCCGCCAGCCTCTCTATGCCTACCCACAAACAAAAAACTCCGATAAGCCCTATAACCAGCTCTACGGCCGCCGAAATGCTGTCCAGTACGGACGTCATCATGGCATCTACATTCCCAGTGAGGACCGCAACCACGCAACCTGTTGAAAGGAGAAACATCCAGACGAAATTCATCTCTCTCACCCCGTGATTAGAAGCTATGAACGGGCGTGAGAGCGTAAGACCGGTTCCCCCCGGTTTCCCGGGGGGCTTTCTTGTGCTACCGCCTGCTTTGGTCCGTTGCCATGTTTCTCTCGGCGAATTCGATCATCTTCTTGACCATCTGACCGCCTAATCGGCCTCCCAGTCGACCGCCGATCCGGCCGCATTCGCGCGAGGTCATGTCGCCCCAGCCTACGGCGTTCAGCTTGTCGAGAAGGCCGAGCTCACCGGCCACTTCGAACTTCATCCGGTCAAGGTTCCTTCTGAGATCCTCATCCGGCGGACCTCCGCCCCGGACGTACCCTATCTCCCGGGCGACTTCGTACTTCAGCCTGTCAAGAGCACGAGCTGCGTCTGGGTTAACCGGCCTCCTACGTCGTCTACCTACGGAAGGTTCCCTCCTTCGGGCGGTAGCGTGATTATGTTACCCTGCAAGTGCCTCTTTCAGAACCGGATCTATGTTCTGTTTTATGGAAACGACGGGGAGGAATAAGTCGCCCAACTCCTGAAGCCTTGGGAGTGCCGTTGTGATGTTCCATTTCTTTGGCGTAACACTGTCCAGCTCTTCCCAGCGGATGGGCATGGATACGGGTGCGCCGCGGGTCGGCCTTACGCCGTACACCGATCCTATGGTCTGGCCCCTCGCGTTTTGAGGGAAGTCTATGTATACCTTGCCCAGGCGGTCCTTAACCTTGCGTTCCAGCGTGACCTTCTCAGGATAGGCATCCCGGATGAACTGAGCCCCGTACTTCACGAAAGCCTGGATCTCTTTGTACGTGTATCTGGGCTCCACAGGAACGTAGACATGTACTCCGGTAGCTCCTGAAACTTTGGGAAATCCCCGTAAATTCCACTGGTCTAGTAGGCTCTTTACCATTTTGACCACGACCTTCACATCTTCCCAAGTCGTGCCTTCGGACGGATCGATGTCGAAAACGGCAAAATCCGGGTAATCCAACCGATCGTACCTGGAAAGCCAGGGGTTTATCTCGATGACTCCCGAGTTGGCCATCCAAACCAGAGTCTCGACGTTGTCGCAGAGGATGAAGTTTACGTAACCTTCCCGTTCTTTTGACATAACCGGGGCGACCCTCACCCATTCGGGCATACCTTGAGGCGCGTCCTTCTGGTAGAAACCCGGGGAGGAAACGCCGTCAGGGAAACGGACGAGAGAAAGGGGTCTGTCCTTGAGGTGAGGGAGCAGATAGGGCGAGACGCTGTAGTAGTAGTCAATAAGGTCCCTCTTTGTGTAGCCGTCGTCCGGCCAGTATACCTTATTGAGGTGAGTAAGCCTGACCTCCCGCTCTCCGACTCTCGCCAAGGTTCTTGTTTCACGTGTCACTTCGATCACCGCCAACTAAGCCCCTGAAGACGGGGTGTCTGAGCTTCTTGTCCGGGGTCATTTCCGTGAAACTCACCTCCACACCGAAGTAAGGCCTCACCCACCGGATCTCTTGCATCCCTTTGCGTGAAGGTGCGTTGTAGACGACGCCCTCGCGGGAGACGAGGTCCTCGAAGGACAGATCTTCCAGGACTTCAAGAAGCTCTCGCTCGTAGTCCCGGTTGAGCCCCGATGAGACTCGGCCTACCACCAGAAAACCGCCGTCCGTTTTCTCGGCGACGACGAGTGAACCTAAGGTCCTTCCGGGCGAGCGGGCATATCCCAGTACCCAAAAACGTCCTTCGCGCAAGTTCTTTACTTTGAGCCAGTCTCGGCTCTCCTCACCTACGCGGTAGACGCCGGCTTTCCGTTTGGCCACAATACCTTCCATGTCTTTCGCCTTGACCCAGTCAAAGAGGGCTCTACCGCAACCGTCCACTACCTGGGAAACAGCAACGGAGCCTTCCTGGCGGACAACCCGCAAGAGTTCTTCCTTCCTCTCAACCAGCGTTCTCCCTGTAAGGAGACGTCCGTCAAGGAAGAGAATGTCGAAAACCACAAAGGTAACCGAAGGAGGGCCGGTCCGTAAGTAGGAGAAGTCAACGCGGCCTTCTCTCATCGCCACGATCTCGCCATCCAAGACAACCTGCCCTGCCCTTACCGCCCTGGTAATATCCCGGAGGTTTGGAAACTGTGGGAGGAGGGGTTTTCGGTTTCTGGAATCAAGGTACACGTCGTCTCCCGATACGTAGGCGAGAGCCCGGTAGCCGTCCCACTTTACTTCAAAGAGCCACTCAGNNTCGAAAGGCTCTCCGAAAGGCGAAGCAAGCATTGGCCGGAGCCTTGGCATGCCGAAGATTTGATCCTCAAGAAGAAGGCGGTGGCGCTGCACTTTCCCTTGTCTCCCCAGAAGCTTTCCGTCTCCTCCGGGGCGCGGGGGTTTCATCGGGAGAAGCCTTCGCCTGGCTTTTGGCTTTCTCCACGCTTCGCTTAAGGGCTTCCATGAGGTCTATGACCTCTCCCCTGACTTCGGGCTGCTTCACAACTTCCCTGCCCTGGATCTTCTTCTGGATCATTTCTGCTACGGCTTCCCGCTGCCTGCTCCGGTACTTGGCAGGTTCGAAATCCGCGGTGAGGGTCTCGATGAGGGTCCTTGCCATGGCCAGTTCCCGCTCGCCCACTTCCACGCCTTCGGGAATATTGAGTTCGTCGCCGGACCTCACTTCATCTGCCCAGTACATGGTCTCAAGGAGGAGAAACCTGTCTTTGAAGGTCCTCACGATTGCCAGGGTCTCTTTGGTCCTTATGGCAACTTTCGAAAGAGCCACTTTGCTCTGGTCTTCCATGGACCTAAGGAGCAAGGAGTAAGCTTTTTCGGCACCTTTTTGAGGTTCGAGGAAAAAACTCTTCTCGTAGTAGACCGGATCGACGTCTTTCAGAGTGACGAAGTCCAGGATTTCAATGACGTGGGCCGAAGGACCCGGAATGGCCTCCATATCTTCTTCCGTGAAAACGACGTGCTCACCCTTTTGGTACTCGTACCCCTTGACTATCTCGTCTTGGGCGAGCTCTTTCTCGCAGTTTGGGCACCATTTCATGTACTTTACGGGTACTCCGCATTCCCTATGAAGGAGGCGGNNGCGTACAGCCTCACGGGGATCACTACGAGCCCGAAGGCGAGGGTCCCATTCCATAGAGGGCGCATTATCGCTCTTCCCCGGACTTCCGCTCCGGGCTACCGCTTTTTTTCCTGGCTATGGCCCTCACTCTCTCTGCGATTTCCTGGACGCATTCGCGTCCGCCCACGGCTTTCGCGAATTTCTCCAGGAGCTCGGGCGCCTCGTCGAGCAGGCGATCGTATATGGCCCGGTTATCGACGGGGATGAACCTAACTTTCTTCGTGTCGACAATCAAGAATCCGACTGGCCTCACCGAAACACCCGCACCCGAACCTCCGGTAAAGGGCAGTGACCCCTGACTACCGGAGGAAGCGAAATCACCCTCCTGGCCCTCCGCCTCATCACTGCCTCCACCTCCGAAAGCGGCATCATCACCGCCTCCGGCGACAAATCCGAAGGACACCCTGGACACCGGGACTATCACTGTCCCGTCCTTGGTCTCGACAGGCTCTCCAACTACCGTGTTTACATCGACCATGGACTTAAGGCTCTCCATGGTCGTCTTCATCAGGCTTTCAATGGGGTGTCCCACCATGAAAAGGACCTCCTCGTGTGCTTTGGTCTAGTATTCCACGCTCTTCTGAGAAGAAAGCGCGAGGCTCTCCTTCGTGGGGCGGATGGCCCAAAGCGCGCGCGTAACTTTTCCGGCAACATAAGACGCCCGGGCCAAAGCAAAGGAAGTTTCAAGGTCGATTGAGAAGAAAAAGCAGGCCCCTTCAAATACCGGATCCACGCGTACCAGCGGCTTCTTACGAAAACGGGTGCCTTGGCGCCTCGCGACACTCAACCCGATCCCCGCCAAAGCGTTTATGGCCCCGCATAGCATTGCCGTTTCATAGGCGTCGCCGGTACCGGCCTTGGCGATAATCCTGACCTTGTCGAAGGTGACTGCCCTCAGGATGAGGGTAATGGCTTCTCTAAAGTCCGAGTAGCGGCCCTGGGCGACGGCCAAGGCATTGCGCATCCGTTTGAGCGTCTCGGTGAGAGCCCGTCTTTCGCGGTTGTCACCGCCCGCGCGCCCCTCGCCCCGCCTCTCATCGCGCCTCTCATCTTGCCGTAAGAGGCTCGGACGCAGGGCGGCTCCCGTGTCAGCGCTGAGCCTTTTCCCAATCACACCGCTTGCTCGGGGAAGCGGGAGATATACCGGCAATAGAGGGAGCCTTACCGAGACCCTTAAAGCGAAATCGCCCGGTCTGCCGGCCGCCCGGAACCTCACTCTCACGGGCAGGAAAAATCCGGCCAGTACAATGAACAACGCGAAAGTCAAGACTACCGGGATCGAAACGCGCATCCATCGCTTCCTCCCGGTAATAGCATGTCCAAAAAACGGGGAATGTCTTCCGAAACGCTAGGAATCAGGCACCAGTTTCGGAGTGGAGCTCTTATCCTCGTCGAGAGGCGGCAGGTCTTCTATGGAATTGAGGCCCGCCTTCTTGAGAAATTCGTCCGTAGTCTTGTAAAGCTTTGGACGACCCAGAGTCTTCTTCCTACCGGCTTCCTGGATAAGGCCTTTTTCCAGCAAAGTCTCCAGGCTGGCTTCAGGGTTCACGCCCCTTGCCGCCTCAATATCTTGCCGCGTAACAGGCTGCCTGTAGGCGATGACGGCCAGGGTTTCAAGAGTCCCTTTGGAAAGGGACATCGCGATCTTTCGAGATAGAGCTCGTTCGATGAACTCGGAGTACTCCGGGCGGGTAAGGAGCAAGAGCCCTCCTGCGACTCGTTCCAGCACAATGCCCCTATCTTCGTACAGCCTGTCCAGTACGGAAGCAGCATCCAGCACCTCGCGCTCCGTCACCCCAATGGCTTCGGCCAACCGGGCGACAGGCACCGGCTCATCTGCGGAAAAGAGGATGGCCTCAAGGAGGACCGGGATATTGGAAGACCCTTCCGCCTTTTCATTCACCGGACTCTACCTCCTCGTCCACAATCTCCCTGCGGTCGGGCGAGAACAAGATCTCTCCGAAGAGCGACCGCTGGCGGGCGTATAGCCTCCGCCTTCGAACCAGCTCAAGGAAGGCCAGGAAGTTCAAGATGGCTTCCATTCTGGTCTTTCCCAGAAATCGCGAGAACCTAAGGACACCATCCCTGGATGCCAGGCGGCGCACCTCTCGCCAAAAAGTCCGGAGGTGGCTTACAAAACTCCAGCGTGGAAGGACAATCCTGGGCTCTCTTGGCCTTTCGCGAGCCTTAACGCCGAGCATGGCCTTCTTGAGATCTGCGGGATCGATACTTGAGACCACCACGCGGCGCCTGTCGCCAACCGGGACGGCGTTCCCTCTCGTAAACCGCATCCGGCCTCTATCCATTGCCTTTCTGAGCCATGAAGAAGCCTCCAAGACCTCCAGGGCTTCCATCACCGGGACAAAAGTGGCGGCCTCCAAGGAATCGCCCGTTTCCAAGGTTTCGTCCTCTTCCAGGGCCTCGTCGGCTTGAGGAATAGGCAACAACCAGCGCACCTTGAAAAGGACCAGTTCCGAAGCAATTGACAAATCCCGGACCGAATCCTCGAGGGGGACCGCGCCTGATTCAACCTGTTCTCTGAGCCGCCTCACGAGCGGCGCAAGCCTTAGGATCTCCATAGACTAGACCGGGAACAAGAGGAGTGACAGCCTGACGGCGACCCGGAATACAGCCGCCATGTACATCTGAATGAGCGGCTGTATGATCGCGCCCACAACTCCGAGATACACAAGTCCCATGAGTATCACGAAACCGTACCGCTCGATGAAGTCCCATACTTCCTCAAGCGAATACGGGAGATAGACCCTCAGGATTTTAGACCCGTCAAGCGGCGGAAGCGGGATCAGGTTGAAAAACGCAAGGGCCGCATTGATCATGGCACCGGACCGGAGGACGTCTGTCAAGTAGGTCCACGGGGTACCGATGAGGCGCAGCCTGCTGAAAACAAGCACCGTAGAGGTTTCGAGTACGAAGGCCGCGATGAGGTTTGCCACAGGGCCCGAAACCGCCACCTTGGCCATATCCTTCCTGGGATTCCTAAGTCGATAAGGGTCCACGGGCACGGGCCTCGCCCATCCGAACCCAAAAACAAGCAGCATGAGGGCTCCAATAGGGTCCAGGTGGGCCCAAGGCTCGATGGTCATCCTACCTGCCCTGGCTGCAGTATCGTCGCCCAACTTGTATGCCATTCTGGCGTGAGCGTATTCGTGGATGCTTATCGCCAAAAGGAATCCGGGTATCCTTAAGATGATGTCGAGTAACCTAAGAACTCTCAGTAGAGATCCTCCTCCCCGGCACTAACGGGAGCCGAGCGTGACTTCAACGGTGACTTTCCGGCCCTCTCTGTAAAGCTCCACGGTAACCCTATCTCCGGGCTTTCGCTCCAGGATCATCTGGGAAAGGTCAGACCCTGAAACCGGAGCCCCATCCACGGCGACAATCAGGTCACCGCCGACCGGAAACTCAAGTCCCGCCACCTTAGTCTTCTTCGTTGAACCCCTTATGCCTGCCCGGTCGCCAGGACTACCCTGCTCTACTTCGGTTACCAGGGCGCCTTCTTTGACGGGGAGATCGAGGGCCGAGATTACGTCATCACCGTACGCCTTCCTGAGCCCGTCCAGAGGCAAGTAAGAGATGCCCATGTAGGCCCGCTGTACTTGGCCCGTTAAGATGATCTGGGGGACAACCTCGGCTACAACGTTGCAGGGGATGGCAAACCCTATCCCGCTGGCCGAATCAATAATCGCGGTCACAACTCCAACGACCTCACCCCGGGAATTAAGTAACGGCCCGCCGCTGTTTCCCGGGTTCACCGCCGCGTCTGTCTGAAGGAGATTTTCAACGGTGAAGTCGTTGACTCCCGGTCTCGTCTTGCTCTCAATAGGCAGCGACCGGTCTTTGGCGCTTATGACACCCGTGGTCACCGTCGGGGACTTGTCGAGCCCCATGTTGGAGCCGGTAGCCAGGGGCATCCCTATGGCGATGGCCTTCTGCCCGACTCTAATGGTTTCGTAATCGGCAAGCCTAAGGGCCGCTACCTCACCGGAAGGAACGCTCACTTTGAGCACGGCCAGGTCCGTAAGCCTGTCCGAGCCGACTACGGAAGCTTCGTAGGTCCGGCCCGAATGAGTGTGCACGAGTATCCTGGATGCGTTCTCAATCACGTGGTAATTGGTCACAATGTGGCCGTTTAGGTCTACGAAAAAGCCGGAACCGTTACCCCGTCTCGAAAAGCGGTCAATGATCGATGAACCTCCCGCTCCTTCGGTGGAAACCATGACCACTCCGTACTTCACGGCTTCATAAACGGAAATGGTGTTCTCTTCGTCTTCTACACGCCAGGTGGCCTCATCGCTTTCATAGGGCGACGGCACCGAAGCCGTAGGATATGTCTCATTGGGCGAAGCGCCCGACGTCAGGTTCCGGCCTAGGGTGGCGAGCCCCCCCAGGACAAGGCCAACGACGGCCAGAAAGATAAGCCAAGTCTCGGCTCTCATGAGAAGCGGGGTCTTCTTCATCGGTTCCCTCCGGTAGAGTCGGTGTATATCTCTAGTCTACAACGGCTCATCCTGCTTTTCCACTTTCTCCAGGCTGAAGGCCGGAAATCCTGCAATGTCCTCCCGGTTACATCCTTAACCCTTCGGGTTGAAAAGCACTGCCATGAGGTAGCCGAATACTATGGCGGCCATGAGGCCCGATGCGGTAGCGCGAAGTCCTCCGGTAAACAACCCGAACCATCCAAAGCGTCCTACATCTTCAAGCATGCCCGTAACCAGGCTGTGGCCGAAGCCGAGTAGCGGCGTTGTCGCCCCCGCCCCCGCCAAATCCGCCAAAGGACCGTAAAGCCCGAGACCCGACAAAACGGCCCCGAGGCTGACGGCCGAAACCATCACAAAGGCCGGGTTGGCCTCGGTTAGATCGACAACGGTCTGGGCAAGAGCGCAGAGCGCCCCGCCCACCAAAAAGGCATACAAGAGAGTCAAGATCCCTTTTCCTCCCATCCCGGATAGACCAGTGAAACCGCATGGGCTACCCCCGGAATGGACTCGGCTTGCTGGCAAGTGGTCGGACTGTGTAGCGCTCCCGTCGGCACCAGCAAGACTCGCCTTAACTTGCCGGACTTAAGCTCCGGATATATCTTGGCGGCGAACACCGAGGCGACGCACCCACAGCCCGAGGCACCCGAGCATATCTCAGGTTCCATGTCGTAGATCATGAGGCCTGTGTCATCATGGACTCCGCTTAAGTCGATGCCCCGCTTCTTAAGGAGGTAAAGAGCGGCTTTGGAACCTACTCTCCCTAGATCTCCCGAGAATATCGCGTCATAGTCTCCGGGTGTTCGCCCCAAATCGCTCAGATGCCGCCAGACCGTATCGGCGAAGGCCGGAGCCATGGCCGACCCCATGTCATTGGCGTCCGTGATGCCGAAGTCCATGACTCTCCCCACCGTAACCGCCTCGACTTTGGGGCCTTCTCCTTGTGACGACAAGACGAGAGCGGCGGCAGCAGTCACCGTCCACTGGCTTGGAGGGACCCGCTGGTACCCGAACTCGGTTGGATACCGGAACTGCCTTTCGGCGGTATCGTGGTGGCTTGAGGAGGCCACCAGCACGTTCTCGGCAAACCCTCCGTGGATGATGAATGACCCTATGGCCACTGCTTCTCCGATAGTCGAGCATGCTCCGTACAGTCCCAGGAACGGGATGTCCTTGTCGCGGGCAGCGAAACTCGACGAGATGATCTGGTTCAGGAGGTCCCCGGCCAGGAAGAAGTCTATGTGGACATCCTGGAGGCCTGCTTTTGTCACCGCCAGGTCCGTGGCCTGCCTGAGCATCTTGGTCTCGGCCTTTTCCCAGGAAGCCTCACCGCACAGAGTATCCCCACACACGAGGTCGAAAAGAGAGCCCAAGGGCCCCTTGCCTTCCCTTGGCCCCACCACCGACGCAGCCGACACTATCACGGGCATGTTTGAAAATACGCAGGTAGAGGCACCTCTTCGATTCAAAGTCAATGTACCGCCCCCGGATATTACTTGAAGACATATACGCGGAGAATGGAGACTATGAGAGCCGAGAGAGAACCGTAAACGATGACGGGGCCGGCCACTTGGAACATCCTGGCCGAAACACCCAGCACAAATCCCTCACGTTTGAACTCCATGGCGGGAGAAACCACCGAGTTGGCGAAGCCGGTTATGGGGAGCGCCGCCCCCATGCCCGCGAACCTCCCGATCTCGTCGTAGACGCCGAGTCCGGTGAGAAACGCTCCCAGGAACACCATGAGCGATGACGTCATGGCGAGCGCTTGGGTCTTGGGCAGCCTAACGCTTAAGTAATCCAGGATCACTTGCGCCACGGTGCAGATGGTGCCCCCCACCAGGAACGCCGATACTGCATTCCGCAAGATCGGCCGCGGTGGATGAAAAGACCGGGCGAGCCGGTTGTACTCGTCCCTCTCTTTTGTCCGCGCCCGTGTCATCTCGGCTCATCCAGGTAGGCTATCTTCACGTCGGCCTTGTACTCGGTGATGGCTCCGTCCTTCACATTGGCGGTCCAGTTCAAGACTTCTACCCCTACGATGTTGGGCAGTTTCGGCGCCGCCTCTTTCACCGCTTGGTTGGCCGCATCGCTCCAGTCTTTGTTTGAAGTACCCACAAGCTCAAGCACTTTGACTACCGGCACAAAGACCACTCCTCGATATTTTGTGGAAACATGCCTAAGGTAGTATCTCCTCTTGAGCCGAGAGGTACACCCTGAGCTTCCGGAGGGCGGCCTTCTCAAGCCTGCATACGTGCGCTTGGGACAGCCGAAGCTCGCGGGCCAGCTCGGCCTGAGTCTTTCCGTGGAAAAACCTGCCTTCAATGATGTGGCGCGTCTCACTATCGAGCCTTCCCAGAGCATCTTTGAGTTCTAAGGCGTCCAGATGGTCCTCTTTGAAGCCCGCGCTTCCGGTCCGGAGACCCCGATCGCCGCTGTGAGAAAGGTCCTCGATGTAGCCTGGAGGAGACGTCGCCTCCATCGCTTCCATGAGTGTATCCACGGACACACCGAGTTCCCCGGCCACTTCCGCCGCCGGAGGCTCGACGCCGGTCTGGGCTCTCCGCTCCTCGATGACCCGTCCTGCCCGGTAAGCGATCTCTTTGAGACGCCGCTCTACCTTTACCGGCGTATTGTCTCTCAAGTGCCTGCGGATCTCCCCGAGTATGAGGGGCACAGCATAGGTGGAGAACATGACGCCGTATGAAGGGTCGAACCTGTCCAAAGCTTTGAGGAGGCCGATGGCTCCCAGCTGGTAGAGATCATCTTTCTCCAATAGCCCCGTATACTTGCGAAGGCATGCCCAGATAAGGCCCGTGTTTGCCTGAAAGAGGAGTTCTCGGGCCTCCTTGTCTCCTTGCCTTGCCCTTTTAAAAAGCCCTTTGTCTACTGCCTGCACGGCCGCTTGACCATCCTGACCGTCGTCCCTTTCCCGGGAGCCGACTCAAGCGACAGATTGTCCATGAAAGACTCCATGAAAGAAAGGCCTAGGCCCATGTGCTCGGGAATCGTGGAATACCCCGGTTCTTTCGCCTTGGCGATGTCCGGTATGCCGACGCCGCAATCTCTCACCTCTACCACGAGTTCTCCTTGGTAAGACCCGCTATTTCCGGACGTCGCCAGCACGGTCACCTCGCCTTCTCCTCGTGGGTAGGCGTGCAGTATGGAATTTGATACGGCCTCGGAAACCGCAACCTTTATTTCCTCAATCTCCGATACGGAAAAACCCAGGGAAGCAGCGAACGTGGCCACAGCGATCCTGGCCACGGCTACATTTGACGGGACACAAAGAAGGGTGAGACGCATCTCGTTCTTCACCTGGGAGCACCTCCTTGGAAGGGCGACTCTATGACCTTTAAAGCGTCCCTGTCTGTCCTCTCAGTCTGGAGGACGGAGAAAAGCCCCGCCATCTCGAGCATTGACTGGACCTTTGGAGGGACGGATGTGAGTATCATTTTGCCACCGCTTAGCGTGATTTGACGGTGCCGGCCCAATATGGCCCCTAGTCCCGTCGAGTCAACGAAGTCCAGCCCTTGGAGATTGAGGATGAGGTTCGGAGCTCCCGTTTTTCTGAGTTCCTCGTCTACTTTGTCTCTAAACAGAGAGGCAGAAGACAGATCCAGCTCACCCGACATCTTGACTATGAGGCACGAAGATGACCGGTGAAATGACAAATTCATGCCCTCGCACCGCCCTTGGCAAAGATTTCCTTCACATTCTACGGTTGCGAGGGCATTTCCTCTTGGAAGGCCTCTCTAAGTTGCGAGAAAAGAGCCTGTTTCTAAGTTGGTCCGGAGGTCCCGGGAGATTTCTCTACCTACCAACGGTAAACGCCCGGAAATACTTCAAAGCGTAATCCAAAAAGCCCGCTCGCTCGACGCTCTCCTTGGCAACCAGGGGTATCTGGGCAACCCTCTCCCCATCGACCTCAAGAGTAATGGTTCCCACCGCTAATCCTTCGGCTACGGGAGCTATGACCTTGTTTATGTCGACATATTGCTTGACTTCGCCTTTTTGGCCTCTCCTCAAGGTAACGGCGAATGGGCGCTCCGGGATGACGGTCACGGTATCGGACTTACCCTTGAGGACTCTCGCCTGGGCAACCACCTGGCCTTCATCTAGAATGGGGAGAGAGCGGAAGTTCGCAAATGCCCAGTCAAGGAGGCGGCTGGCATCCGCAAGCCTCTGGTCGGGCGTCTCTGCCCCCATGAGCACCACAATGAAACGGGAATCATCGTCCTTGGCCGTCACCGATATGCAATAACCGGACTTGTCGGTGTATCCCGTCTTAAGGCCGTCACACCCGGGATACAAGAGCACCAGCTTGTTGAAGTTGGTAAGCTCGTTCATACCGCCCCTGAACGGCATCTGGTAGATCTTTGTGTAATCCAGAAGGTGGGGGATAGAGACCGCGGCTCTGGACAAGAGCGCCAAGTCCATAGCCGTCGTTAGATGGTTGTCGGCGTCCAGCCCGTGGGAGTTCTGAAACGTTGTATCTACCATCCCCAGTTCCCTGGCCCGCTCGTTCATCCTGGCCACAAAGGCTTCCTCTGTGCCCGAGATATACTCGGCAAGTATCACTGCTCCGTCGTTGGCGGAGGCAACTGCCACCGCCTTCACCCACTCCTCCAGCTCCATAACCTCTCCGGGCTCTGCCCAGACTTCGGTACCTCCCATCTCCCAGGCGTTTACGGAAGCGGCGACTTTGTCGCTGAGACTCACTTTTCCGGCGGCTACGTCCTCAAGCGTCAAAAGGAGCGTCATTATTTTGGTTACGCTGGCAGGAGCGCGCCTTTCGCGCGAGTTTTTCTCGAAGAGCACTTCGCCTGAAACAGCATCCATCACAACGCAAGAAGGCGAGTCACACCTGGGCGGCGGCACGGATTCCGCCGGAGCCGCATGGCCCCGCGAAAAAGCCGGAGTCAATGCAAAGACGAAAGCCAGAATGACCGGGATAAGCTTCTCCGCCGCCGTGCGAAAAATACGGTTTGGGTGCCGGGTCATGTTCATGTGGCGTTCCTCCAAGTGATAGTGTCCATGACTTAGGATTCCCGCCGGGTCTGGCCCCTTATCAATCCCTTCCCAAGGCAAAACGTGTGGTTAACCGCCTGTGCCCGGAGGTCGAAAAGTGCGGTCCGAGCGGCCCGTGAAAAACCGCTTCCGGAGCTATGCCCTGGGGTGGCTTTTCGCGTAGACGTCCTTCAGCCGGTCTTTCGTGACATGGGTGTAGATCTGAGTTGTCGATATATCGGCATGGCCCAACATCTCCTGAACGGCCCTTATGTCCGCTCCGTTTTCCAGGAGGTGGGTGGCAAATGAGTGTCTCAGGGTGTGGGGGGTTATCTCTTTCCTGATCTGCGCCTGAGTGGCGTATTTCTTAACGATCTTCCAAAAGCCCTGGCGGGTCAGGCGTTTGCCGTGGTGGTTCACAAACAAGGCTTTTTCCTTTGCATCGGCCACAAGCTTAGGCCTTGCACCCTCGAGGTAGGTCCTGAGCGCCGAAACGGCTATATCGCCCACCGGCACGACGCGCTCCTTGGAGCCTTTACCCATGCAGCGCACAAAACCCTCCTTGAGGTCTACATCCAGGATGTTGAGATTTACAAGCTCGGAAACGCGGATACCGGTAGCATACAAAAGCTCAAGCATGGCTTTATCTCGCTTGCCTGCCGGAGTGCTCAAGTCCGGTTGGTTCAAGAGGCGCTCAACTTCGCTTACGGTTAGGACTTTCGGTAGCTTCCTCTCAAGCTTGGGCGACGAAAGATCATTGGTGGGGTCCGAAGAAACGTAGTTTTCTTTGACGAGAAACTGGTAGAAAGCTTTGAGGGCAGCAAGCCTCCTAGCAATGGTGGCAGTGGCCTTACCCTGTTTTCGCAGGTACATGAGGTAAGCCACGATGGTCGACTGGGAAGCGTTCTCAAGAGAAGCCGTCGAATCGCCGGATAGGAAGCCGTAGTATTGCTTAAGGTCACGGCTGTAGGACTCAAGGGTGTTGGTAGCGAGCCCCTTCTCGTGCCCCAAGTAGTCTATGAACTCCTGTATCAGGCTTTCCATTCGCGCCATCCTCCCCCCGGTTGGTGTCGGGACTGCCGGAGTAAACGACCGGCCACCGCACGCCTTGTTCGCTTTTCTATGTTTCCCTTGCGTGGGGGAAATATCCTACTTGAAGAAATACCTTCCTGCAAGAGTCTTATGTCAGGCTCAAGCCGTTTATGCAGCCCTTTGACAGCTTCAAGAGGGGCCCTTCGCGAGGGCCCCTCTCCTCCAATCTCTCGCCAGGCTCTCCTAGCCCAAAACCTCCGAAAGCGGCGTGTAGGGCAAGTTCAGGGACTTGGCCACTTCCTGGTAAGTTACCTTTCCTGCTGTGACGTTCACGCCCTTGGCAAGAGGCGCGTTTGACTTCACGGCTTCCTTGAAGCCCTTGTTCGCCAGAAGGAGACCGTACGGCAGGGTGGCGTTGGTGAGAGCAAACGTCGAGGTGCGCGGCACAGCGCCCGGGATGTTGGGCACCGAATAGTGGACGACGCCGTGCTTCACGAAGGTCGGATTGGAGTGGGTGGTCGTGTGGTCCATCGTCTCAATGCATCCACCCTGGTCGATAGCCACGTCTACCATGACCGCGCCGGGCTTCATCTCCTTGACCATTTCCTCGGTCACCAGCTTGGGCGCCTTGGCGCCGGGGATGAGCACTGCGCCTACAACCAGGTCGGCCTTCCTTACGCACTCGGCTATGTTGTACGGGTTGGACGCAAGGGTCTCAACCTTTGTGCCGAAGATGTCATCCAGGTATCGGAGCCTGTCAAGATTCACGTCAAGGATAGTCACTTTGGCGCGCAGGCCAACTGCCATCTTGGCGGCGTTTGTGCCGACGACTCCTCCGCCGATGATCACTACTTCACCGGGCGTGACTCCCGGCACTCCGCCTAGGAGGACGCCTCTGCCGCCGTGCCGCTTCTCAAGGAAATGAGCTCCGACTTGGACCGACATACGCCCTGCGATCTCGCTCATGGGAGTAAGCAAGGGAAGCGCCCTCGAAGGAAGCTCCACTGTCTCGTAGGCAACAGCATCCACTTCCTGTTCCATGAGGGCTTTGGTGAGCTCGGGTTCTGCCGCCAGGTGGAGGTAGGTAAAAAGCAAGAGACCCTTCTTCATCTTGGGGTACTCAGGCGGAAGGGGCTCCTTGACCTTCATAATCATGTCCGACGTGCTCCAGACTTCGTCGGCAGTGGGAAGGATGGTGGCTCCGGCCTTTATGTAATCCGCGTCTTCTATGCCGCTCCCTAACCCGGCGCCTGTCTCCACAACCACCTGATGACCCTGAGACACAAATGCGTTGACTCCGGCGGGTGTCAACGCAACCCGGTTTTCATCAGGTTTAATCTCTTTGGGTACTCCGACTATCAAACCACTCAACCTCCTTAACATTGAGGACAGCAGCATTAAAATGCCCAAGCATCCAATTCCACATCGGCTGTCAAGATCCTTCAGCGAAGCGCCGCGAGCGGGGCGGAATTGTACCTCGGGGCACAAGCTAGAGGCCGACGGAGCGAGAGAGCAGGAGGGGTGAGACAAACGCCTCGACTAAAGAGGCCGCAAGCAGCCCGAGTGCTACTACGAAGAAGCGCCAGGTATATTCGGCGACCATTTTCCAAAGACCGCCGTAATTCCAGGGCCTCTCCCTCAGGAGACGAACCGAAAATGATACGGAGAGGGCCGATAGGATGAGGAGGCTGGGGACGGAGATCAAGTTGTGAGGCAGCATCCCGGAGACGAACATCGTAAGGCCGCCTGAGGTAACTTCCCTTAGTAGAAACATGGATCCAAACCCGGCGGCGAACCCGCGCACGAACACCAGAATACACGTGAGGGGCGCTCCAATGACGGCCAGACCAAATGCCCAGATGAAAAGGGCCGTGCGGGCGTTCTGCTCCAGTGAGAGCCGGAAGATTGCTTTGGGATCGAGACCGGGGCTACGGACTCCCCGCATAAAGACTTCGAGGTATGCTACCAGTTCCGCCTTTTCATCGGGCGAGAGCACGCGAAGTCCCAAGATGCCCGTCACCAGGCCAAATGTAAAGAGCACAAGCATGAGGAGCAAAGGAGAGAACCTGAGGGTTGTACGCATGCCAATTAGCCTCCGCATCGTCTTGCCATATGCAACACTATGAGGAAGCTAGGCTAGGTTATTACTGGTAACGGCCGGGTGCACCCGAGATCTCGCCGGATTCCGGTTTGGGCTTTCCGGGCGCATCCTCTTCCGTTTCTCCCTTGTCAAAAGGCTTGAGATCGGGCAGCTCCATCTGGCCTGGCCGTGTCTCCGGAGAAGGTGCGACTACAGGCTTGTCTCCCTCCGCATCGCCTGCACCACGCCCGGCGCCGCCTTGCGAAATGCTCCTGTGAGGAAGCACTTCCAATCGACGGTTCATGGCGTTCAAGGTAGCTCTCACACATGCTTCCCGGATATCTCTCTTAACCACAGCGCAGCCCATGAGCTGTTCGTGGTTCCCCCGAGGGGTAAGCAAATCCACAAGGACGCAAACGGCATCTTTCTGCCCTATTGTGAGGGTGGCTACATCGTCGACAAAAAACGCGTTGGGGGGAGTCAGGGTGAGATTGACCGCCATGCAAGTTGCCCTGGCAACCCCCAACAACATCCCAATTTCAGATGAATCGGTCACGGTCTTTCCAACGTAGACCGCAGTCTGGTTCTCGATTGCCCGGTCAAGCGTCACCACTATTTCCGCCTTGCCCGTCCTCCCGTTCGTCTTCACTTCCAGACCTACGTAACGGAGGCGTCCGGGAGAAGCGGGCAGGCTCGTCTGGATCTGCGCGACCGAAACCTTCCGCCGGTCAACCGTGATGTCCCACTGGGCCTTTAGGGCGCTCTGGACATCTCTCACTATCTGCTTGGGGTTTCTGCCCAGTCCGGTGAGGATGTGGATCTCCTCTATGGCTCCCCAGTCGTTTACGACAACCCTTGCCTTCTGAATCTCCGGAAGACAAACCAGGAGAGACTCTATATCCCTCACACTCACCGTTTTCTTTTCGCTCACTAAGGCTCACCCCATTGAGATTAGGACCCAGACTAGGAGGTCCGGGCCATCTCTTCTTTGACCAGGCGGTAACCTCTCCAAAGCGCCTCCTCGTTGAGGGGCAGAAGGCTGTGGTGCCTCTGACTTATCACTTTGGGAAGCACGCTTATGACAGTTTCAACCTTGACGATCTCTCTGGCCCCCAAAAGGGCCCCGAGGCAGACCATGTTGGCGACACGGTCAGAACCCAGCTCTCTGGCTATATCGTTCGCCGGGATCCTGTAGACCTCAATATCCCCTCTTATATCTTCGTCAGGAACAAGCGACGAGTTAACTATCAGAGCTCCGCCCGGCTGCACCATGTTCTTGAACTTATCGTAAGAAGGTCTGTTCATGACCACAGCCGCGGTGGGCTCGACAACAACGGGCGATGCTATCGCGTCATCAGATACGCATACAGCGCAGTTCGCCGTGCCGCCCCGCATCTCGGGCCCGTACGAAGGAAGCCACGATACGGCCTTGCCTTCTTCTTTGCCGGCGTAGGTCAGGAGAGTGCCGATAAGCATGATACCCTGACCGCCGAAACCTGCCATGATAATCTCGTGGTCCACGACTTACTCTCCCTCCCCTGTCTTGAACTCGCCCAGCGGATACTCGGGGATCATGTTCTCTTCGAGCCATTTCAGGGCATTCTGCGGAGTCATACCCCAGTTTGTGGAACAAGTCGAAAGAAGTTCGACCAACGAGAACCCTTTCCCTTCGATCTGATTCTGGAAAGCCTTCTTAATGCCCTGCTTGGCCCTTTGAACATTGGCCGGGTTATGCAGGGAGAACCTGGCCACGTAATAGGCTCCCTTTACCGTCGACAGAAGCTCGCTGATCTTGACCGGGTACCCCTGGGTGCCGGGGTCTCTCCCGAAAGGCGACGTCGTGGTCTTCTGCCCAACCAGGGTGGTCGGGGCCATCTGGCCGCCGGTCATACCGTAGATGGCGTTGTTTATGAATATGACGGTGATGTTTTCTCCTCTCACGGCCGCATGCACTATTTCGGCCATACCGATTGAAGCCAGGTCGCCGTCTCCCTGGTACGCAAACACAATAGACTCGGGCCTCACTCTCTTAATGCCGGTTGCCACGGCGGGAGCTCTTCCGTGAGCTGCCTGCTGGAAATCTACGTCAAAGTAGTTGTAGGCGAATACCGAGCACCCTACCGAAGCCACTCCGATGGTCCGGCCCTGGATACCCAGTTCATCAATGGTCTCTGCTACGAGACGGTGGGCAATCCCGTGGGTGCACCCGGGGCAATAGTGGGTTACCACATTGGTGAGCGACTTGGGACGCGTGTAGACCGGGTTCATTTCTTGGCACCTCCTACCCTGTCGAAGTAGTCGGTCTGGCTCGGAGCTTTTCCGTCTATCATATCCCGGAGGCGACGCTCGACCGAGCGGGGCGTCGGAACTGCTCCCCCGGTCCTTCCGTAGAAGTAGACGGGCTTCCGTCCGTTAACCGCAAGCCTTACATCTTCGACCATCTGGCCGGTAGACATCTCCACCGTCAGGAACCCTTTGGCCCTGTCTACCACCTTCTCGAATGCCTCATCGGGGAAAGGCCAGAGGCTTATGGGCCTTATCAAACCGACCTTCACTCCGTCTTTCCGGAGCCTCTGGATTACGGCAGTGCAGATCCTGGCGACGGTGCCGTAGGCCACAAAGAACCACTCGGCATCGTCTCCGTGGAGGATCTCATACCTTACCTCGTTCTCCCGGACCTTCCGGTATTTCTCCTCGAGCCTCCAGTTGTGGGCGTCGAGCTCCTCAGGGTCGAGGTAGATGGAGCTTATGATGTTTCTCTCCCGCCCCTCGTTGCCCGTAGTGGCCCACGGCTTGTGAGGGAGGCTTGCCGCGTCCAGGACTTCCGGGAAGACCACGGGCTCCATCATCTGGCCGATCATCCCGTCTCCCAAGATCATTACGGGATTCCGGTATTTGTCGGCCAGGTCAAAAGCGGTCGCCATGAGGTCGCAGCCCTCCTGGATGGTCGCCGGCGCCAGGACAATAAGCCGGTAGTCGCCGTGCCCGCCGCCTTTGGTGGACTGGAAGTAGTCTGACTGGGATGGCTGGATGCCGCCCAAACCCGGACCTCCGCGGGACATGTTTACTATGACGCAAGGAAGTTCCGCTCCCGCGATGTAGGAAATGGCCTCCTGCATTAGGCTGATCCCCGGGCTCGACGACGAAATAAGGACCCTTCCGCCGGCGCCCGCGGCCCCATAGACCATGTTTATGGAAGAAACCTCGCTCTCGGCCTGTACAAAGACACCGCCGTGCTCACCTAGCCGTCTCGCCATATACTCGGAGATCTCGTTCTGCGGCGTAATAGGATATCCGAAGTAGAACCTGCAACCTGCGCGGATTGCTGCTTCGGCCAAAGCCTCGTTGCCTTTCATGAGCAAAGATTCGCTCACGTCCTCCACCTCCTCTTTACGGTCTAAAGACTTCTATTACAGCGTCAGGACACATCCTGGCGCAAAGCGCGCAAGAGATGCACTTTTCCTGGTCCTCATCGGGCACGAAAGCCGGATGATATCCGAGCCTGTTGAGTTCGGTTCTCAGCCTGATAATCTTCTTTGGGCAGACACCGATACACAGTTCGCAGCTCTTGCAATGGTCCTCGTTGAAACGAACTCTTTTTTCCACACGTCTCCCTCCCATCCGCCGGTTCATTCTGCGATTTCCCAAGGCTTGAGCAGGTACCGCTCAAGGTAGAGCGGCCGGACCCCGCGAAGGGCCTTTGCCAGTTCTTCCTCTTGCGATTTGAGATGCGCCGGGACTCCCACCATCACTACGGGAAGGCCCAGACGCAGGCCAAGAGCCTCGGCAAACTTCAAGCCGGATGAAATGTGCTCAATTCGGGTGAGCTCGCCCAAATGGGTGTTAGAGACCAGTCCTCCGGGAGGAAGCCCGGCCGAGGACGTAACCCGATCCACGGCTTCTTCGGCTTCGTCCAGAGTCCTGGAAAACGGCCTCATGGCGTTCAAGACAAAAAGCCCCCGGGCACCGGGCCTCAGTGCATCCTTGAGGCCACCCAACACCCTGGCGCCGGTCGGATCGCCGCCGACGTCAACCACAATGTCGCCTTCCCCATGCATGAGGATCCTGCGGATGCCCTCGGGCAGAACAGGGAGGTCGGCATGGCGGATGGATTCCTTAGGCGCCACAACTCTCACACCCTCCTCCAAGAGCCGTTCCCTAACATCCCTGACTCTGAAGTAAGGTGTTACCGCATCAAGATCGACGATGGTTACGGCCCGCCCCTCCCTCGCGAGACGGAGCGCGTAGTTTATGGACACCTCCGACTTACCGCTTCCGTAGAGGCCATAAAATACAGTCACCTGAGACAACGTCACGACCTCTTCTCTTCCGGATATCTTAGAAAGCGCTTCGCAGCGATCGCCGACAAACCCTCTCGGACCAGCGTTCGCGTGCAGTCGTCCTGGGGCACCCTAATTACGGGGCTCCATTTGGACACCCGTTCCTCGATCCCCTCGATAAGGAGGTCCACGGAAACCCCCGGCCCGGTCAGGGCGATCACGCCGGCCCTCCCTTTGAGCGCAGCCAAGGCGCGCCCGATCTCTTTCGAGACCTGGTACGCCATCCCCCTCACGGCACGCACGGCCTCGCCGTTTCCCCGCTTGATCTCTCCTAAGAGCTCAGACATGGAGCCGACCCCGGCATAGGCAAAGACTCCGGAACCTGCCTTTAGATCTTTCAGGATCTCATCCCTCGAACAGGATCCCGCCTTGCCTCTTTCTAGCCAGGAGATAAACGCGGTGGCCGGGGCCGTACCGGCGCTCGTAAACCCGAAGGGACCTTCGCAGTCTATTGGATCCGACGTGGCCACAACACGCGGTCCGTCGTGAGCCGCCACCGATACCTCATCACCCAGGTACACGGTAATTCCGCGGGTAGAGTCAGGATCGAGACCTAGAGACCTGCAGGCCGAGAGAAACGCCTGGCGCTCCGGGAAGGCGTAGTGGACGCCGCGCCTTTCGTGCGAAGGATAGCCCGAAAGCATTGCTTCCTCAGGCAGCATGGCAGAGGACATGGGGTCCACCGCAACGCCGGGTACGCCGGAACCCCGGCAAAACTCAAGGGCACGGACGGTCATCCGGTTCCTGGGGTGCCATGGGGCAAGCCGCATGGCGTCTCGGGCCATGTGTTCATCAATGAGATAGACGCCGGGAGGACACTGGGCGTAGTAACCTCCTGCTATTACGATTCCCGAAGGGCTAGACCCGTACGTCCTCACGAACCATTCGAAAGGGTTATCTTCCGGGGGAAGCGAGCGAAGCTCCGCTTCCCCGCCGGCAATAAGGGCCGCGACCCGGACTTCAGAGAAGCCCGGGTCTATGCTCAATACCGGTGTCATTTCGGCACGTACATTCCTTTTTGTGCAAGGGCTTTGGCAATGCGATCCTCAGCCACCATGTCGGCTGCCTCGTGAGTGCAGACGCCCTTCTCTTCGGCGGTGCTTAGGACCTTGAGCGTGATGTCGTATATGGTCGAGACCTTCCTGAGCGCACGCTCGCGGTTGTAGCCGCCTATGTTGACCTCGTCGGCAACGTTGATGACGCCGCCTCCGTTGGCGATGTAGTCGGGGACGTAAAGGATGCCCCTGTCCTTAAGGGCCTTTCCGTGCCTGGGCTCGAGGAGCTGGTTGTTGGCCGCGCCGCACACGATACGGGCCCTGAGCCTGGGTATGGTGTCGTCGTTCAGCACCGCTCCCAGGGCGCACGGAGCGAAGATATCGCACTCTTGGTCAAATATCTCATCCGGAGACACAGCGACGGCCCCGAGCTGTACCGCTTTCTCGACCTTGTCCGGGAATATATCCGTAACGCAAACCTTGGCACCTGCGTTGAGGAGCCGCTCCACCAGGGAAATCCCGACCGAGCCGACTCCTTGCATGGCCACTTTCCTTCCGGATAGGTCGTCGGTTCCAAAAACCTTCAAGGCCGCAGCCTGCATGGCCCTGAATACTCCAAACGCCGTCATCGGAGAGGGGTTGCCGCTCGTGTCGGAAAGGCCTTTCACGTGAGGCGTCTCGGTCCTGATGATAGCCATGTCATCGGTGGTGGAGCCGACGTCTTCGGCAGTGATATACCTGCCGCCCAGCGACTGGACGAAACGACCGAAAGCCCTGAACATCTCCTCGGTCTTGTCCTTGCGCGGGTCGCCTATGATGACGGCTTTACCCCCGCCGAGGTTGAGACCCATGGCCGCGCTCTTGTAGGTCATCCCCCTGGAAAGCCTGAGGACATCGAACAAAGCTTCTTCTTCGCTCTTGTACGGCCACATCCTGAGGCCCCCGAGCGCGGGACCCAAGGTAGTGTCGTGGATACCGATAATCGCCCTGAGTCCGGAAGTCTTGTCGTAACAGAACACAACCTGCTCATGTCCGTGCTTAGCCATGCTCTCCAGTACTCCCAAAGCTCTCTTCCTCCTTAAATCCTTTGACTTGTAACTCGGAAACCTCTCTCTGCCTGATCCCTTCACTATATGGGACAAGCCCTAGACGAGAGCTCGCGCCATAGCTATGGAATTGAGTTTTACCTGGGCGGTATCGGCTCTCGAGATCACCACGACCGGGGCGGCAGCCCCGACAATCACTCCGCCCATGACGGCGCGTGCAAAATACTGCATACTCTTGGCTATGCTATTCCCTGAGACAACGTCCGGCGCGACGAGTATGTCCGCCCGTCCCGGTACTTCTCCCGTCATACCCTTTATGCGGGCCGCTTCAGGGGAGACGGCCCCATCCAGCGCCATAGGCCCTTCCACAAAGGCGCCCTCGAACATGCCTTCCCTGGACATCCTGGCAAGCTCAGCTGCGTGCATGCTGGCTTCGGAATTCGGGTTCGGCACTTCCGAAGGCGCGAGGACCGCCACCCTGGGGGTCTCAACCCCCATGAGGCGCGCGACGCCTATCGCGTTGGACACAATCTGGACTTTCTTGTGAAGATCGGGGTATAGCACGACGCCGCCGTCCGTCACGAATATGAAGCGGTCGTAACCCGGCACTTCCAGACAGGCAACGTGGCTCAGTATCCGTCCGGTCCTGAGGCCCTCTTCCTTGTCCAAGACGGCCTTCATGAGGCTCCCGGTGCCGATTTTGCCTTTCATGAGGATCCCGCAAGTGCCTTCGCGGACCAGCCGTATTCCCGCCTTCGCCGAAGCTTGGGGATCGAGCGCCTGAACGATGACGGGATCCTGGAACCGCGCTCCCGAGGAGCTCATCGCTGCTTCAATCTTCCCGGGGTCTCCCACCAGGAACGGCTGCGCGAACCCTTCTCTCTCGGCTTCAGAGAGGGCCAAGAGGGCTTCTTCGTCAAAGGCCTCGACCAGGCTGACGCCTACCTTCCCCGTCCTCTTTACCCTCTCGTGGAAACCGTGGAACAGGTGGCTCATCCTATCGCCTCCGTCTCAGGATACACGCGGGCAGGCTCCTCACCGCGTATCACTCGAAGGACTCCGATAAGGAGCGCCTCCATTTCTTCCTCTCCCGGGTAGACCAAATGCCTCCCGAGAAAACCCGTATACTCCATAACCCTGGCCACGAAATCTTCCGACTTGGCCAGTCCTCCCGTGAGGACCACTGCATCGGGCGTTTCGGGGAAACTGGCCGCCATGGCGCAGATCTCCTGGGCCACCCTATAAGCCATCGCCTGCCACACCACGTTTGCCCGCTTGTCTACCCCGGCTCTCATCTCTACCGCTCGAGCATCCTTGGTTCCAAGGTAACCGAACATCCCAGATTGACCGGTAATGCGGCGCCTAAGCTCGCGGCCTTCCGTTTCGCTCAGGAGATCCAGCAAGAAGAGGGCAGGCAGCGTCCCGGCCCTCTCAACCGTAAAAGGACCTTCCTCGTTCGAGTTGTTGGCGTCTCTCATAGCCCCACGGTAGAACGGGCATATGGAGAACCCGCTCCCTAAGTGCGCTACGACCAGATAGAGAGAAGGAAGTTCTCTACCGAGGTCTCTTGAGGCCCTCCTGGCTGAGGCGCGGATGTTCAAGGCATGCAGCAGGCTCTTCCTGGGGACCTCCGGGAGCCCTGACAACCTGGCTTCGGGAGCGTACTCGTCTACAGAAACGGGGTCAACGATGAAAGAAGGTATCCGGCCTTTCTTAGAGATCTCCCAGGCCATAAGTCCCCCAAGGTTGGATGCATGCCGCCCGCCCACTTGGTCCTTAAGATCCTGGAGCATGGCCTCGTTCACAAGGTAGACCCCCGAGCGTACCGGCCTCAAGAGGCCACCTCGTGCCACGATCGCCCTAAGTGAGTCGGGTGCAATAGCGCGTTCTTCGAGAAACCGTCTGACCAGCCCGACCCTATGCGGCAGCTCCGAGATTATCTCCTGGGAACCGGCCCAGGCTGCACCCGAATGGTCGAGGGTCGCGCCGGCAACCAGCGTCTCATTTTGGTACAGCGCAATCTTGGTCGATGTCGAGCCGGGATTTATGACCAGAATAAGGTCCTCGGTCAAGGTCGTCTCTTCTCCCACTACGCCATAGTTGCCCGAAGCCTAAGCACTCCGTTTATCCGTTCCTCCACCATCCGGGTAGCCGCAGCTTCGGTGTTTATGCCTTCACGCCTGGAGATCGCGAATATCGTCTTGAGCAGAGATGGTATTCGTTCTACTTTGAGCTTCGCCCGGTCTCTGTTGAACCCAATGAGCTCGTCGGCAACCTGGATTACGCCGCCCGCGTTCACCACGTAATCGGGGGCGTACAGGATGCCTAGCATGTAGATCCTCTCGGCATCCTCGGGGGTTGCCAGCTGGTTGTTGGCGCCGCCGCAGACAATCCTACACTTCAGAGTCGGGATGGTTTTTTCGTTTAGGACCGCGCCCAACGCGTTCGGCGACAACACATCCGCTTCGACCGACAATATCTCTTCGGGCTCCACATAAGAACCGCCGATCTCGCCGGCAATCGAACGTGCCGCCTCTTTCCGCACATCGGTGAGGACCACGGAAGCCCCCGCCTCAGCCAGGTGACGGCACACTTTGGAACCTACCTTGCCGACTCCCTGGACCGCCACCTTGATACCGCTTAAGTCGTCTTTGCCGGTCACTTCCGATACACAGGCCTTAATCCCTAGGAACACGCCGTACGCCGTGAGCACCGAGGTATCTCCACTGCCGCCATATTCCGCGGGCAATCCAACCACATATTTGGTCTCCGCGCCCACATCCACGAAGTCTGTTGAATATGTTCCTACGTCTGTTCCGGTTATGAACCTACCTTTTAACCCTTCTATGAACCTTCCGTAAGCGCGCAACAAAATCTCGTCTTTGTCTTTTTCCGGATCTCCCCAGATGATCCCCTTGACGCCACCGTGATTGAGGCCGCTCGCTCCCGATTTCAGCGTCATGCCTTTTGCGAGCCTTAGGGCGTCGATCACGGCCTCTTCCTCCGTAGCGTAGGGGTACATTCTGGTGCCCCCCAGAGGAGGCCCGAGGGTGGAATCATGGAATGCCACGATGGCCTTCAGTTTTCCCCCGGCCTTGTCCCTGAAGAACATAACTTGCTCATGTCCTTCCTCCGCCATCTTCTTGAACAGGTCCAAGCACATCCCTCCTCGGTCCTTTTTATCCTTGGACGAAAGCAAGACACATGCCAAGAATCCGAAAGCGACCTAAAGAGCCCAGCATCCAATATAGATTGCGAATAGATTGCGAAGTCTCGCAACCTAAGGGGCTTCCCTTACAAGGCGACCGGGAGCACGGGTTCTCCAGATGAGCAGCATGAAAGACCCTTCATATGTGAAAGATGCTGCATGCACCCGACGGCACACCGCGTCCCGGACTGCGCCTTGGGGACCGGTGACTCAAGATGAAACCGCTTCCTTCTCTTCACCAATGCCGTGCCGCTCGATCTTGTTGTAAAGGCTCCTTACGCTGATACCCAATAGACGTGCCGCCCTGGTCTTGTTGTTGCCGGTCTTCTTGAGTGCATTGAGAATGGCGAGACGTTCGGCGTTATACAC
>LSQX01311370.1_pt1 | contig 35607 bp, 30 predicted proteins | sample 654561 | NCBI WGS metagenome assembly LSQX01 (sample SAMN04489861, study PRJNA283612) | anaerobic digester metagenome | isolation source: 4 biogas reactors fed with cattle manure at either 37C or 55C with and... | place: Denmark: Kongens Lyngby | collected 2014 | reverse complement strand
CCATAATGCACTCTCTTTCGGATTATTTATCCCATTCTTTTTCAAGTATCGCCTTAACGGTTATCGGCAAACCGAAAAGGTTTATAAACCCTTCTGCATCTCTTTGATTGTAAACCTCATCTTTATCAAATGTTGCGAATTCCTCACTGTAAAGTGAATACGGGGAAGTTACGGACGCATTCGTCAAATTACCCTTATAAAGCTTCAGCTTAACATCGCCTGTTACGGTTTTTTGAGTTGTTTCCACGAAAGCGTCTAAAGCCTCGCGAAGCGGCGTAAACCATTGACCGTTATATACAAGCTCTGAATATTTTTGTGCTATTAAATTTTTATAATGGAGCGTTTCCTTATCAAGTGTAAGCGTTTCAAGAGCTTTGTGCGCTTTATAAAGAATTGTGCCGCCCGGCGTTTCATATACGCCCCTCGACTTCATCCCGACGAGTCTATTCTCAACTATATCAATAAGCCCAATACCGTTTTTGCCGCCCAAATCATTGAGCTTTTCAATAATTTCTACCGCTTCCATTTCTATGCCGTCAACGGCTGTCGGTACACCCTTTTCAAAATGTATGCTTACATAAGACGGGCTGTCAGGCGCGTCTTCGGGTGCCACGCACATTTCAAGAAAGCCCTCTTTTCTATATTGAGGCTCGTTTGCGGGATTTTCAAGGTCAAGTCCCTCATGCGAAAGGTGCCACAGGTTTTTATCCTTTGAATAGCTCGTTTCCCTATTGATTTTCAGCGGAATATCATGGGCTATTGCATAGTCTATTTCCTCATCCCTTGACTTTATGTCCCACTCTCTCCACGGGGCAATTATTTTCATACCGGGCGCAAATGCTTTTATCGTAAGCTCAAAGCGAACTTGGTCGTTACCCTTGCCCGTACAGCCGTGGCAAATAGCGTCGGCACCCTCTTTTAATGCTATCTCAACAATTCTTTTAGCTATAACGGGGCGCGCAAATGATGTTCCAAGAAGATACTCTCCCTCGTAAACCGCTCCCGCTTTGAGTGTCCTAAAAATATAGTCCTCAACGAACTCTTTTTTCAAATCCTCTATATAAAGCTTAGAAGCACCTGTTTTTATAGCCTTTTCCTCTAAGCCGTCAAGCTCTGTGCCCTGCCCAACATCACCGGAAACGGCTATAACTTCACAATTATTATAATTTTCTTTAAGCCATGGAATGATTATAGAGGTATCAAGCCCTCCCGAATAGGCAAGAACAACTTTCTTTATATCATTTTTATTCATTATATGAACTCCTTTATGCATACTTTTTCAATATATATGAATAATTATACACATTAATATTACTTTGTCAATAGCAATTTAAAATAAAAGACCGAAGCTTTTGCCTCGGTCAAAAAAACTTACTGCTACTCGTCGTCGGTATTTAAGTCTTCTGTGTTTTCATCGTCAGGTTTGTCTGAATTCTGATTTTTCTTGTCACCGTACGCTGAAAGCACGATTGAATTATCAACCCATTCAGGCTCTCCCTCTATCCCGTTTCTCTGTTTTAAAAGCAATCCTACCGTAATAAGGCTAACCGATAAAAGAATAACAATCACACCCGTTGCAACGAGTTTTTTACTTATTGCGCCGCTTTCCTCTTTTATTATCGGAGCATCCTCAAATTCGGCATAAATCATAACATCTTTTTCCGGCATCTTAAAGGATAGCTCTTGTGTATTGACGCCGTCGACCGTAAGCGTATCTGCTTTTATAATTTTCCCTTTATCCGGATAGGCGGTAAGAATAACCGTTTCTCCGCCGACTGCCTCGTTTGGGCTTGCGGCTACATATCCGCCGCCCTCATCGTTTCCCTTAAATATAATTTTATGCGTTACCGTTCCCGCAAGTGACTTCCATTTTGCAAATACAGTTACATTACCTTTAATTCTATCTGTATCAAAATCAACGGGGTCTGTGAGCTTCGCGTCCTTGAACCAGCCCTCAAAAGCAAAACCATTTCTTGATGGGTTTTCGGGCTTTACTATTTTATCGCCGCCTTTTACTATTTGCTGTTTTATCTCCGTCCCGCCATTAGTATTAAAAGTAACGGTATATGAAGCTTTCTGCGAAAATACTTTGCGTATATTTTGCGCCTGTGTTTTTTCAGTTTGCGCGCTCGTAACATTTTGTGTTCCGGAAACATTTTTTGATGCTGAAGGCGCCGTTGTTGTAGCGGGTACCTTTGCGGTCTTTTCAGTCGTAGTCGTTATTTTTATAACTGTATCGCCACTCGTTGAAGGCTCCGTCTTTTCCGGCTCCTTCTCCTCGTTCGGCTGCTCTTGCGCTTCTGTTTCCATTTCTTCCGTCGTTGTATCCGCCGCTTCATTATAGTAATAATCTTCGGAATTGCTCTCTGTAATGCCAAATGCTAAAAAGCTGAAACACATGCTAACTGTTAATATCAGTGCAGCAAAGTATAGAAAAATCTTCGCATATTCATTCTTTCTATTCATTTGTTCCTCTCAATCTTTAAAAACTTTTTTATACTAATATGTTGATGACATATCTTCCTGTACTGATGATACAACATTCTTTTTTATATCTGAATTTTCTATTTTCTTTTGAAGCTCATTATAAAAAAGCTCGTCGTCAAACGGTATATCAATCGTCTTGCCAAGCCAAGATGACAGAAACGCGGCGTTTGAAATAGTAAGCCCGTTTATACCCTCCTCACCTTTTGCTATAAGCGGCTCACCTCTTAAAACAGCGGCGGCAAAGGCGTTTAATACGCCTGTATGCTGCGGGTTTTCACCATCAAGCTCCGCCTCATATGTTTTATATTTTATTCTGCCAAAGCCCTGTGAGGAGTTTTTAGAAAACTCTGTTGTATTCTTTTCAAGCTCGTTTACAGTAAGAGTGCCATTCTCGCATATAAGCTTAGCCCTGTCAAGAGTTATCTCAAGACGATTAGTGCCGGGAAAGTCACCCGTTGTAGTTACAAACGAGCCTGTAGCGCCGTTTTCATACTCGGCATATATCATAACATCGTCTTCAACCTCAATATCATGCCATTTTCCCTCATGGCATACAGCGAAAATCTTAACGGGCATACCGCATATCCACTGCCATAAATCAAGGTTATGCGGACATTGATTTAACAGTACTCCGCCGCCCTCTCCGCTCCAAGTTGCACGCCAACCGCCCGAATCATAGTACCGCTGTGTGCGAAACCAATCTGTAATAATCCAATTAACTCTTTTAAGCTCGCCGAACTCACCGCTGTTTACAAGCTCGTGCGCTTTTTTGTAAAGGCAGTTTGTACGCTGATTAAACATTATTGCGAATACTGTGTTGGAATTCTTTGCAACCTCGTTCATTTCTTTAACCTGTTTTGTATATACGCCCGCAGGTTTCTCGCACATAACATGGATACCGGCTTTCATCGCTTTTATCGCTATCTCAGGGTGAAAATAGTGCGGAGTAGCGATTATTACGGCATCGACCTCGCCGGAATTTATAAGGGCATCGGCACTTTCAAATGTTAAAATCAGGGGGCATTCCTCTTTTGCCCATTCGAGTCTTTCGGGGTCAATATCTGCCACCGCCGTAACTGTTATTTCCGGCAATTCATCCTCAAGATAAAACCTTAAATGGCTTGAGCCCATATTCCCCATACCTATAATTCCAAGGCGAACTTTATTTGTTTGTGACATTTTTATTCCCCTTTTCGTTCTTTATAGACTTTTCATAAGCTCCGGCAACTTTTTAAGCGTAGCCGGCAGGTTTTTAATGAATACTCCCGTTGCTTTTACAAGGCTTTTGCCGTTTAGTATATCAATAAGCGCCTGTGCCATAGGCCAAGAGAAAACGCCAAGGCTCATCGTTACGAAACAGCGAATGGGTATTTGTACGGCAGAGGCTTTCATCATTTCCTCGTTAACGCCACCGCCGCCTATTCTTTTTATTATGGTTGATATGAGCTTGTTAATTTTCTCTCCGCGCTTTGTTGCTGCCGCCATTTCAAGTGTGCAATTTATGTCTATGGGAAGTGACGGGTCCCTCTCTGACAAAGGCAATTCTCTACCGAGCAAAGCTGTAAATTGCCTATCAGGCAAATTGGTTATTATTCCGCTATAATAGGCAGGTGCCGTTTCACTGTAATCCGGTATATCCGCCGTTACTGTTGAGTTAATTTTCACGCTTGCAGAAAGCAGAATATCTCGTGAGCTTGCACCCACTAATACAGTATACTCACCCGTTTCCACATGCCAATCGTGTATATTTACATTATAATATGCAAATGCCCTCTTGGATAATGTAACAGAGACTTCTTTTTCTTCTCCCGCTTTAAGGAATACCTTTTTAAAGGCTTTTAGCTCCTTTTCGGGTCTAAATATTGTACTACTCGGTGAACCGACATATACTTGAGCTACCTCTGCTCCGTCAACATTTCCCGTATTTTTGATTGTAAACTTTACTGTCAATGTGTCCGTATCGTCCATCTCGGTTTTATCAAGAACGATATCGCTATACTCAAAAGTAGTGTATGAAAGACCGTATCCAAACGGAAAAAGCACGGATTTTAACGCCTTGTCATAATATCTATAACCCACATAAATACTTTCCCTATATTCCACAGTAAGCTGATTGCCGGGAAAATACTCATATGACGGATTATCCTCAAGCTTTAGCGGATATGTTTCAGTAAGCTTGCCGGAAGGGTTGACTTTACCCGACAGTACATCGGCTATCGCGCCGCCGCCCGCTTGACCGCCTAAAAATCCGTGAACAACACCTCTAACATCTTCAAGCCACGGCATAGTAACAGCAGCGCCGCCCGAAAGTACAACTACAGTATTTTTATTTGCCTGTGCAACAGCTTTTACGAGGGCATTGTGAGCGGGAGGCAGATTAATGTGCTTTCTGTCAAATCCCTCTGACTCATAAACCTCTGTAAGTCCGATAAATACAACGGCGACATCCGCAGTATTCGCAAGCCTTACCGCCCCGTCAATCATATCTTGATTTGGAATATCAACTGCTTTATCGTATCCTTGTGCAAAACAGCAGGTAAACCCAAGATTTGAAAGCTCGTCTAACGCATTGTCAAGTTTTGTTGGATTAATTAAAGAGCTACCCGCACCCTGATAGCGCGGCTCTTTCGCCATATGCCCTATTACCGCTACTGTTTGATTGTTTGAAAGAGGAAGAATTTCGTCCTTATTCTTTAGCAGCACAACAGAATTTGCAGCTATCTTTCTTGCAAGAGCGTGGTGTTTATCTATATCAAAGCTATGCTCTTTAAAGCTTTCTTTAGACTTTAAGATAAGGTCCACAACCTCGTCTACACGCTCGTTTAATACTTCCTCTCTAAGGCTTTTGTTTTTCACCGCTTCAACAATTTTTGCGGGGTTAAGTCCGCCCGATGACGGCATCTCAAGATTTTGCCCTGCTTTAAGACCAAGAACAATATCATTCTCTGCACCCCAGTCCGTTACGACTACACCGTAATAACCCCATTCTTTACGGAGAACATCTGAAAGAAGCCACTCATTTTCAGAGCAGTAAGTACCGTTTAATCGGTTATAAGCATTCATTACAGTCCACGGTTTACCGTCTTTTACGCATCTTTCAAAACCCGTTAGATAAATTTCCCTTAAAGCGCGCTCGTCAACGATTGAATCAATCGTCATACGCCTGTTTTCCTGATTATTTGCGGCAAAGTGTTTAAGAGATGTTCCAACGCCTTTACTTTGCACACCGTTTATGAAATTCACGCCCATTTCTCCCGTAAGAAATGGGTCCTCTGAAAAGTATTCAAAGTTTCTTCCGCAAAGCGGCGACCGTTTAATATTTATGCCGGGACCTAAAAGAACAGATACCTTTTCTTTAAGGCATTCTTCGCCCAAAGCCTCGCCCATTTCATAAATCATATCCGTGTCCCAAGAGCAAGATGTTGTAGCGGCGGCGGGGAAACAAGTAGCAGGAAAACTGCCGTCTAATACGCCTTTTACGCTTTTGTCTTCTCTTTCCTTGTTTTGCTTTCTCAGTCCGTGAGGACCATCCGTAACCATTATTTCAGGTAAGCCCGCATTTTCAGCGGAATAAAGATGCCAAAAGTCCTTGCCGGAGCAAAACGCCGCTTTTTGCTCAAGCGACAACTTGTCAATAATGTCCTTGTGTTTCATATTATCGTTCCTTTCGCGTATTAAATACTTATTTTTTAGTGTTTATTTTCAATATAACTACGGTTATCACTGCCCAAAAAAGCTGATAAAATATCATCTTAAACGGACCTGCCTGCATAAGTCCGGATGTTAAAGAAAGCACTGCTGTAAATGCAATACCAATAGCCGCCCCGACAGAATGCATAATCATTGTAATATTCTTAAATTTACTAAGCGAAAAAATAGCTGACAACGCTTTTAGCATGGAATATGTGGTACCGTCATGCAAAACATGAGTTTGCGAGCTTTTTTTAACTTCCCTTTTACATTCGTCAAACATTTCTCCCGCCACAGCGCTCAATACCTTTGTCCCGCTTTGCGGCAGCCTTAACGATGAGCATATAAACTCCTCTGTTATATTGGCGTCAGTCGTTTTAATAAGCAAAGTAATTCCATTTTTCTCTATATCCTTAATAAGCGGAGAAAGTATAGAATCCGCCTCATAGCTCACAATGAACATCGCTGCTATTTTACCCTCAATAGCAAGGTATAAAGGACATCTGCCGTCGTGCAGATATTTTCTTTCAAAATCCTTTTTCGGCGCTTCTACATTGTGATTTATGAGTAAATTCCTGTTGCCGACTAAAACCCGCCTGTTGTGTATCCATGCAGAAAGTCCGAGCCTATCCTCATAAGATATCGTTTCAACGGGCGGCAAAAGCTCTCTCCTGCCAAGAATTACACTGTCAAACACACCGCTAAGCGGCGCTTTTGCTTCAATTAACATAGCGGCGGTGAAAAGAATAGCCTCGTCAATCCTCATTGAGTGGAATGTTTTTATGCCATAAATATTGCACTGAGAAACATCAAAAATCTCCGATGAATCAAGTGCTATTGCATTCGTACCAAGAAAGTGGTCTGCCGCCTCATAGCCTGAAATCATCGCGCCGTCATCTAATAGTTTTCCGGAAATTTCTGATAAAATCATATTATCCGAAAAATATGCCGACGAGGGTATGCCTATACATAAAACGGCTGTAAATGTACCAATAGCCGCTTGATAATCACGGCTTAATACGGCGGCTATTACACCCGATATTGCCGATAATGCTAACACCACGGGAAAAAGCTTTGTTGACAGCTCATCTGAGATAAAGCGTTTCGAGGAAAGCTCCATAAACTTTTCCGGAAAAAGTGTTTTAAATGATGCCTTAATGTCAGGTTCGCCGAGTAAAAGCCCTCTGCCAATTTCAAAAGCTTCGTCCTCTTTACAAATACTCTCCACCGAATACAAAGGATTTATTTCGGTAATAAACTCAAAGTTAAAAAGTGTTCGCCTATATTTTAATACCTCTCCCGCTTCATAAAAAACAAGTGCGCCTATACCGACAATTAAATAAATCGGAATAGAGCTAAGCACAACACCGTCTGCTATAAAAAAGAGTAAAAGCTGAATTACTACTGCAACTACTGCTAATGCAGCAGAGGCAGCGGCGCCGAATTTCAGGTGAACAATTTGTGAAAAACCTTTTTTCAGTGTTTTCGTTCCCGCTGCTATACCAATAGCAGTTACAAGGGCAGATAAAATAAGAAACACCTTTTCACTCCCGCCGAACAGCTTGAATGATACACTGTCCCCTAAAACCGGGAAAAAGGATAAAGCCGCAAGAAGTAAAAACGAAAACACTTCTAAAATAAGTGATATTTTCGCTGATTTATATCTCTTTTTAAGTGAATATGCAAACCTGATTTTATCATCTGCAAACCTAAATTCGTCATTGTCATATGAAAAGACTTCTTTTCGCGTCTTCTTTTCAAAAGATTGATTTGAGTATATGTTGCCCGTGTCACTATCACTGTTATTGACGCCGTCTTTTTCAACATCGGGCAGAACACCTCTGTTTACCGTAAACTCTTTTGCTTTCTCTTTCCGTCTTTCGTAAAGCTCCTGCTCTACTTTTGCCTCGTCCGTTTTTATTACAGGCTCCCCTGTATCGTCAAATCCGTCAATCTTTATCTGATTAAGCGTATCCGCTATTTTTTTCTCGCTTATTTCCCTTTCCTTTTCATCCGCGTCAAGTATTCCTCTTACCGTTGTTTTTTGCTCTTTTGCGTCTTCCAACAAAACTTCCTCAGGGGAAACTAAAATTGGCAGCGGCGAAAGGTCCTGCGTATGCTTGAATTGAGATTTCCTCGTAATTACGCCGTGTTTTTCAATCGGTTTTTCAGGATTAATTCCGAATTCGCCTGAAAAATCCTCAGTCTTTTCAAGATTTCTTACAGGTCTGTTTATAAAACGCTCCCTATACTTATCAGCGGGCAGTCCGCCTGTTTGCGGCGTTATATCACCCGTCGGCGAATGCTCAATCTTCGTTGTTTTTATATTATGCCCCGTACTGCCATTCTGAGCGAAACGAGGATTATAAACAGCTTCTTGTCTGCTTTTTATTATCTTCGTCTTTTCCTCTGACGGCATATCGCTTTTAGGCAGGCGTGTGCTTACGCTGTCACTTAAAAGCGCATCTATTTCCTCTAAAGACCATATTTTCGTATAATCGTCTTTATTATCCTTTGACAAGCAGCCGTACACCCTTTCTTTTTAAGCAGGCAAAACTCCCGCCCAAAATAAAATGATAATGAAACCCTCATATCTAATTGAAAATATAGCAATAAGGTAATACCTTAATTTTCAATTTTCCATTTATATCTCGGTATTTCTTTGCCTTACAGCTTCATAAATTAAAATTCCAGCCGCGACAGACGCGTTTAGTGAATTTATATGCCCCGACATTGGAATTCTTACAATAAAATCGCAATTCTCCTTAACGAGCCTGCTGACGCCCTGTCCCTCCGAGCCGATAACAAGAACAATTGCACCCTTGAAATCCGTTTCCGTATATAATTCGCCGTCCATATCCGCACAGTATGCAAAAAGCCCTTTTTCCTTTAACGATTTGAGCGTTACCGTTATATTTTTAACTCTTGCTACGGGCATATATTCAACGGAGCCTGCAGACGCTTTGCCAACGACGAAAGAAAGCGGCGCCGAATGCCTTTCCGGAACGATTATACCATGCGCGCCCGCGGCATATGCCGTTCTTATTATGGCGCCAAGGTTGTGCGGGTCTTCAATTTTGTCGCAAATCACAATAAACGGCGGTTCATTCTTTTGCTCTGCCGCTAAAAGAATATCCTCAACAGAGCTGTATTGTTTTATAGCTGCGAAAGCCGCTATTCCCTGATGAACGCCGTTTGCACAGATAAAATCAAGCTTTTTAGAGTCCACATCTTTAACGACTATGCCGCTTTCTTTGGCTTTCGCTATTATGTGCGGCACACTGCCGGAATACGCTCCCCTTGCAACTAAAAGCGTGTCAATAGCTCTGCCGCTTTTTATTGCCTCTGCTACCGCGTTTCTGCCGAATATGATATCTCTGTCATTATCTTCCCTTTTATTGCTCATAAACTACTTCTTTTCTATTTTAGTAAGCCCGCCCATATAAGGTCTTAGGGCTTCCGGTATATTTACGCTGCCGTCTTCATTTAGATTGTTTTCTAAAAATGCTATTAACATTCTTGGCGGCGCTACAACTGTGTTATTTAGCGTGTGGGCAAAATATCTTCCCTCTTTACCGTCTACACGGATTTTAAGGCGCCTTGCTTGAGCGTCTCCTAAATTAGAGCAGCTTCCAACTTCAAAATACTTTTGCTGCCTCGGCGACCATGCCTCAACATCAACAGACTTTACTTTAAGGTCTGCAAGGTCACCTGAGCAGCACTCAAGCGTTCTCACGGGAATGTCAAGCGTCAAGAAGAAGTCAACGGTATTCTGCCAAAGCTTATCGAACCACATTTTACTGTCATCCGGATTGCAAACTACTATCATTTCCTGCTTTTCAAATTGGTGAATTCGGTAAACGCCTCTTTCCTCAATTCCGTGCGCTCCCTTTTCCTTGCGAAAACAAGGCGAATAACTCGTAAGGGTATATGGCAAGCTCTCCTCGGGGAGGATTTGGTCAATGAACTTTCCTATCATAGAATGTTCACTCGTGCCGATAAGATAAAGGTCCTCACCCTCAATCTTGTACATCATAGCGTCCATTTCAGCGAAACTCATAACGCCTGTAACAACATTACTCCTTATCATATAAGGCGGTATGCAGTAGGTAAAACCTCTGCCTATCATAAAATCTCTTGCATATGAAATAACGGCGGAATGCACCCTTGCAATATCGCCTAAAAGATAATAAAATCCGTTGCCCGCTACTCTCCTTGCCGATTCAAGGTCAATTCCTGAAAGCGACTCCATAATATCTGTATGATACGGTATCTCAAAGTCCGGAACAAAAGGCTCTAAAAAGCGCTCAACCTCAACATTTTCACTGTCATCTTTACCGAGTGGCACAGTAGTGTCAATAATATTCGGAATTTGCATCATTATATCTAAAACCTTTTGGGATAGCTCCATTTCTTTAGCTTCAAGCTCTATAAGGCGGTTTGAATACTGTGCAGCCGTTTCTTTTACTTTCTTTGCTTCGTCTTTTTTCCCTTGCGCCATAAGTCCGCCTATTTGCTTAGATATTTTATTCCGCTCGCTTCTAAGGTCGTCCGCCTCACCTTTTGCGGCTCTGCTTTCTTTATCAAGAGCTATCACATCGTCAACAAGGTGAAGCTTATTTTCTTGAAACTTATTACGCATATTTTGTTTTACAATTTCGGGGTTTTCTCTTAGAAATTTTATGTCAATCATTTATATTCTCCTGTTTTTAGTTATTATCATTTTCAAAAATTTTTATTAAGCGATTTAAGTCATCATCATCAAAAAACTCTATTTGAAGCGTTCCCTTTTTCGCCGATTTCGTGAGCTTTACACTTCTGCCTAAAGTTTCTGACAGCGCAAGCTCCACTTCGTCATAATAAGGGTTTCTTTTTCTTGCTCTAATAGCGGCAGGTGACTTTTCAATATCTCTTACGAGCCTTTCTGTTTCTCTTACCGATACGCTGTTTGCTATTATAAACCGCGCTGTTTCAATAAGCCGTTTTTCGTCTGTTATTGAAAGAAGTGCTTTTGCGTGCCCTGTTGTAAGCTTGCCGCTTTCAAGCATTCCTAAAGCTTCGTCGGGTAGTGATAAAAGCCTCATAGAATTTGCAACGGCAGAGCGTGACTTTCCTATTAGTTTTGCCGCCTCTTCTTGTGTATATGAATATTCCTCTGTAAGGCTTTTATACCCTCTTGCTTCCTCAACAGGATTTAAATCCTCTCTTTGCAAATTTTCTACAAGTGCATATTGTGCCGATTTTTCATCGTCCAATTCGCGTATGATAACAGGAACTTCCGAAAGCTTTGCAAGCCTTGCGGCGCGCCAACGCCGCTCTCCCGCCACTATCTGGTAACCGCCGTTGGGAATAGGTCTTACTAAAAGCGGTTGAATTATCCCATGTTGTTTTATACTTTCGCTTAATTCAAATAAAGCGTTATCGTCAAAGCTTTTACGCGGTTGCGCTCTATTAGGCTCAATCTCGTTAATGCCAATATTTACAGCGCCTGCACCGCCTGTGAGCTGCTCTACGGCATTATCTAAAAAAATGCTGTCGTAACCCTTACCAAGTCCGCCCCTTTTCTTAGCCGCCATATGTATCCCGTTCCTTTCGATTTGCAAAGACCGCGTCATTATCCTTTTTTGTAATCTCTTTTGCAAGCTCTATATATGCCGCGGCGCCTTTTGAGCCTCTGTCATAATAAATAACGGGCTGCCCAAAGCTTGGCGCTTCTGAAAGCCTGACATTTCGAGGGATTGCAACCGAATAAATCTTGTTCGGAAAAAACTTTTTCACTTCCGTTACAACTTGCTGTGTAAGGTTTAACCTGCCGTCATACATCGTAAGAAGAACGCCCTCTAAATCTATAAGCGGGTTATAAAGCCGCTTGATTTTCCGCACGGTCGCCATAAGCTGCGAAAGCCCCTCAAGCGCGTAAAACTCGCATTGAATTGGCACTATAAAGCTGCCTGATGCCGTAAGAGCGTTAAGCGTAATAAGCCCTAAAGACGGCGGACAATCAAAAAACACATAATCATAATTTTCTGATATTTCTGCAATAGCATTTTTTAATAGCGACTCCCTGTTTTTCATATCCGCCATATCAAGCTCTGCTCCGGCAAGGTTTATGTTAGACGGGATAATATCAACATTAAGAAAATCCGTCTTTATAACAACGCTATTTGCAGGCGTCGAATTAATAAGCATATCGTAAGAAGTGAGCTGTATATCCCTTTTTGATATGCCGTAACCGCTCGTCGAATTGCCTTGCGGGTCAACATCCGCAAGCAATACGCGGTTGCCAAGCGCGCCGACGGCGGCAGATAAATTTACAGCCGTTGTAGTTTTACCTACCCCACCCTTTTGATTTACAATGGATATGATTTTTGCCATAAATGGTTTAACCCTTTCACAAAAGCCGAAAACACACCTTATATTAAAAAATGCAAGACTTTCCTATTATTATACAGTTAAGTATAACATACTAATTAAAAAAATTAAATACCTAAAAGATAAGAATTATGAAATTAAGCAATAAAAACAGCGCCTTTCCTGCTGCAAGAGCAAAAAGACGCTTCGTTTGGAGCTGATGTCGGGATTCGAACCCGGGACCTCATCCTTACCAAGGATGNNCGGGTTTGCATGGAGCTGATGAGCAGACTCGAACTGCCGAAACCTCTTCCTTACCAAGGAAGTGCTCTACCTACTGAGCTACATCAGCATTCACGCACCTTGTAATTATACATATAGGCGGGATGACTGTCAAGCGTTTTTGGAACTTTCGGCAGGAGAGGGCGAAAATGACAGAGCCTCATAAAAAAGCTTTTCTGCATGCTTAATTAAAGCCTTGTTAGAGGTGTGAAGTGTTGCGAGAGTGCAGCCTTCTTTCACATAATCACTAACCTTAATTTTAAAAAGTATCCCCGCAAACATATCAATATTATCTTCCTTTTTCGTTCTTCCTGCGCCAAGCATACACGACGCCAAGCCTATTTTTTCCGCATTTATCTGCTCTATATATCCCTCTTTCTCACTTTTTACCTCATAAATATAAGGCGCTTTAATAAATAAATCAGTGTTTTCAAGCATTTCTTCATTGCCTCCTTGCGCTGCCACCCATTTTTTCATCTGTGAAAACGCTCTGCCGCTGTCAATTTCCTCATTTGCCCTTTGTACGGCATATTCCTCATCCCACCCCAAAGAAAGCATTAGCATATTAGACGCTAAGTCTACGCATAAATCTCTTATTTCACCGCGCATTTCCCCTTTTAGCACCTGTACAGCCTCTATAACTTCAAGGGAATTCCCCACAGCATAGCCTAAAGGAGCGTCAGCATTCGTTATAAGCGTAGACACATTTCTATTAAACGCTTCGCCTATGCTTATCATTTCCTTTGCTAATTTCTCTGCCTGTGTTTTTGTTTTCATAAACGCACCGGCGCCGTATTTCACATCAAGAACTATGTTTTTAGCGCCGCCTGCGAGCTTCTTACTCATAATGCTTGACGCTATTAGCGAAATGCTGTCTACTGTGGCAGTAGCGTCCCTTAAAGCATATATCATTTTATCGGCAGGGACGAGGTTTCCTGTCTGCCCTATAACGGCAATACCTATTCTTTTAATTTGTGAAAGAAATTCTTCATGTGATAAGTCTGTGCAAAACCCGTCAATAGATTCAAGTTTGTCAATAGTCCCGCCTGTGTGCCCTAATCCTCTGCCCGACATTTTAGCCACAATACAGCCAAGTGATGATACTATTGGAGCTACAATCAAGGTAGTTTTATCTCCCACTCCGCCCGTTGAGTGCTTATCGGCGGAAAGTGCGCCAAAGCTTGATAAATCAACTGTATCACCGGACAAAAGCATAGCATTTGTAAGGAAAGCCGTTTCCGCGCTGCTCATACCTTTAAGACAAACAGCCATTAAAAAAGCTGACATTTGATAATCCGGCACTTCACCTTTAACATAACCGTTTACAATAAAACTTATCTGTTGTTCTGTCAGTTCAATACCTCGTTTTTTTAGTTCAATTATATGTGTCGCCCTCATTTTACAGCCTCCGTTCACAACGAATTTTTTTCTTTCTTTTATGTTTAACATAATCATATTATAAATTAGTCAGATATGACAGTCAAATACAAAAAAATATGTTTGACTTTTAATATTTTAACGGTTATAATACATACAGTTAAAAAATTAGGAGGTATGTTTCAGATGAAAAAAGTTCTCAAAATCATCGCTTTTATCACTGCGATAGCGGGTGCAGCCGCAGCAGTTTATGTTATTCTTCAAAAAATAAAAGCCAGAGATGCCCATACAGGATATGATGAGGAAAACTATGTTTCCTGCTCCTGCCTTGATGATGAATTTACTGCTGAAACCGTAGCATAAATTAATAATCTATTTTAGAAATCCGTTTCGGAATTTTTCGAGACGGATTTTTATTTTCAAAAACACTTGACAACTCTGTATAAAAATTGTATATTTATGTGCAAATATGAATAAATAACCGCTATTAGCGTAAAAAGATGAGGTTTTATGAAAAAGGTATTCATTGACGGCAAAGCAGGAACAACGGGACTTAGCATATACGAAAGGCTCGAAAAAAGAACAGATATTGAAATAATAACATTGTCCGATGACTTGAGGAAAGACGAAAACAGAAGAAAAGAGGCTATGAATTCAAGCGACTTGACTTTTTTGTGCTTACCCGACGAAGCGGCAAGGCAAGCTGTTTTAACGGCAGAAAATCCGAACACGGTAATTATTGACGCGTCAACGGCTCACCGCACATGTAACGGTTGGGAATACGGTCTGCCCGAGGTGTTTGACGGTGGCTTTGAAAGCATAAAAAAAGCAAAGCGAATTGCCGTCCCCGGCTGCCACGCAAGCGGGTTTACTGTATTGGTTAAACCGCTAAGGGACGGCGGAATAATTAAAGAGGATGTCCGTCTTACATGCGTTTCGCTGACGGGATACAGCGGCGGCGGCAACGCGATGATTTCAGAATATGAGGGCGAGAATAAGAGCGCCTTTCTAAATGCTCCAAGGCAATATGCGCTCACTCAAAACCATAAGCACCTAAAGGAAATGACGGTAATAAACAATCTTAAAATAGCTCCGGTATTTATGCCTATAGTTTCTGACTTTTACAGCGGTATGCTCGTCACCATAAGCCTCTTTAAGGAGGATTTAGACATAGGCTGTGATATAAATACGATAAAGAAGTTATATCAATCAAAATATAACGGAAAAATTATTTTTTATAAAGAAACGCTTGATGAAAGCGGATTTATACCCGCTGATATGTTCTCCGGCAAAGATTTTATGGCTGTTACGGTAAACGGCAACGGGGACAGAATTACTCTTGGCGCCGTATTTGACAATCTTGGTAAAGGCGCGTCTGGCGCCGCGGTTGAATGCATGAACATTGTTTTCGGTTTAAGCCCTGAACACTCACTGATACTATAAAATGAAAGGTTAAAATTATGGAAGTAATCTCCGGCGGCGTTTGTGCCGCAAAAGGCTTTCTCTCAGGCGGAATACACTGCGGCATAAGAAAGAATAAAACAAAAAAGGATTTAGCGTTGATTTACAGCGAAACGCGTTGTGCCGCCGCCTCTGTTTACACGCAAAATCTCGTTAAAGGCGCGCCCTTAACCGTAACAGAGAAAAATATAAGGGACGGCTATGCGAAAGCCATTATCTGTAACAGCGGCAATGCAAATACCTGTAACAGTGACGGCATAATTAAAGCCGAATTGATGTGTGAACTTACGGCAAATGCTCTTAATATAAGCCCGTCAGATGTTATAGTCGCCTCAACGGGTGTTATAGGTCAAACGCTTGATATTGTGCCTATTAAAAACGGTATTCCCCTATTAGTACAAAGCCTTGGCATCAACAGTACCGCTGCGGCAGAGGCTATTATGACTACGGACTTGAGAATAAAGGAATATGCCGTATCTTTTATGCTCGGCAAAAAAAGATGCTCACTCGGCGCTATTGCGAAAGGCTCCGGTATGATATGTCCTAATATGGCGACGATGCTCATTTTTATTACAACAGATGTTGCAATATCTCCCGAAATGCTTAAAAAGGCGCTTTTAACTGATGTTAAAAACTCTTTTAATATGATAAGTGTTGACGGAGACACCTCAACTAATGATATGGTCAGTGTTCTTGCTAACGGACTTTCAGGGAATGAGGAAATCGTTTGTGAGGGAGAGGATTTCAAGAAATTCACGAATGCTTTAGGAGTTGTAACAAAAGCACTTTGCAAAATGATAGCGCGTGACGGTGAGGGTGCGACAAAGCTGCTTGAATGCACCGTTTCACAGGCAAAGTCGGAAAGTGACGCAAAGCTCGTTTCTAAATCAATTATTTGCTCATCTTTAGTAAAGGCGGCTATGTTCGGGGAAGATGCAAACTGGGGCAGAATTCTTTGTGCGGCAGGCTATTCTAAAGCTAATATTGATGTTACAAAAATTGATGTTTCATTCAAGTCTGAGGCAGGCGAAATAACGGTATGTAAAAGCGGCAGCGGCATTGATTTTTCTGAAAAATCAGCAAAAAGTATTCTTAAAAAGGACGAAATACAAATCCTTGTAAATCTTAATGCCGGCGACAGCTCTGCCACTGCTTGGGGCTGTGATTTGACATACGACTATGTCAAAATCAACGGAGATTACAGAACATAAAATTAAGGTGATAATATGAAACTTTCAAACGAACAAAGGGCAGATATTCTTATTCAGGCTCTGCCTTATATTCAAAAATATAATAATAAAATAGTAGTCATTAAGTATGGCGGCAGTGCAATGCAAAGCGAAACGCTTAAAAAGTCCGTTATGCGCGATATTGTTCTGCTTTCTCTTATTGGAATAAAAGTTGTACTCGTTCACGGCGGCGGAGCTGAAATAACGGAAGCGTTAAACGCCGCGGGCAAAAAGACTGAGTTTATTGACGGGCTTCGCGTTACGGATGCCGAAACGGCAGAGATAGTGCAAATGGTACTGTCGGGCAAAATCAATAAAGGGCTTGTAAATTTAATTCAAAGCATAGGCGGCAGCGCTATTGGTCTTTCAGGTGCAGACGGTCATATGATAAGCGCTAAGACGCTTGATAAAAGGCTCGGATTTGTAGGTGAAATTACGGAGATTTCCACCTCCCCTATTACAGATTTGTTAGAAAAAGGCTATATTCCGATAATAGCCACAGTAGGGTGTGATAATAAGGGGAATATCTATAATATAAATGCTGATACGGCGGCGGCAAAAATCGCCGAAGCGCTAAAGGCGGAAAGCCTTATTTCGATGACTGATACTAAGGGTATATTAAATAATAAAGATGACGGCAATTCTCTAATCCCCGAAATAAAAGTGAAAGATGCAGACAAGCTAATTTCGCAGGGCATTATTTCAGGAGGTATGATTCCTAAGATTGACTGCTGTATTGCCGCCATTAAAAATGGAGTGAAAAAGGTCGTTATAATAGACGGCAGAGTGCCGCACGCAATTCTTATAGAAATTCTTACCGATGAAGGCATCGGAACAATGTTTATTTGAGGTGTTATTTTGGATACGAAATGTTTAACTGATGAATATATATTACATACATATGGGCGGTTTCCCGTTACCCTTGTTAAAGGAAAAGGAAGCATAGCCTTTGACGAAAATAATAAAAGATATATTGACCTTACGAGCGGTATTGGCGTAAACGCTTTCGGTTTTTGTGATGAGACTTTTATAAACGCTGTAACACAGCAGGCGAAAAAAATTCAGCACACTTCAAATCTTTTTTATACAGAACCTGCGGCATATCTTTCAAAACTCCTTTCGGAGAAAAGCGGTATGAGCAAAGTCTTTTTCTCAAACTCCGGCGCGGAGGCCAATGAATGTGCCATAAAAGCCGCAAGGCGGTTTTCCCTTCAAAAAAACGGCAAGGGTTTTCATAACATAATCACACTAAAAAATAGTTTTCACGGCAGAACTATAACAACGCTTGCCGCAACGGGGCAAGAAAGCTTCCACGAAGACTTTTTCCCATTTACAGACGGTTTTTTATATGCCGATACACATAATACAGAAAGTATAAAAACTCTTGTAAAAAACAATAAATGCGCCGCAATAATGATTGAAATAATTCAAGGCGAGGGCGGTGTTATGCCTTTATCGGATGAATTGATAGAAACAATAAAAGAGCTGTCAACAAGTTTTGACATTCCTCTTATAATTGATGAGGTGCAGACGGGCAACGGCAGGACGGGTAAATATTTTTCATATATGCACTATAACCTTAACCCCGATATCGTAACTACGGCGAAGGGATTGGGAGGCGGACTGCCTATAGGAGCAACGCTTTTTTCTAAAAGGTTCGAACATGCGCTTATATCGGGCACACACGGCTCTACCTTCGGCGGAAATCCCATAGTCTGCGCCGGCGCGGCAACTATTGCAGAAAGAATAGATGATGCTATGCTTTCAGACATAACAGCTAAAGGCGAGTATATAAGCTCTGCCATAAAAAACTTTAGCAAAGTAAAAAGCGTAAGCGGCAAGGGGCTTATGCTCGGCATTGAAATAGAGGGAGAAGCGAAGTCCTCGGTGTCAAGATGCATAGAAAACGGCGTCCTTGTGCTTACCGCTAAAAATAAAATTCGCCTTTTACCCGCTTTTTGTATATCTTACAAGGAAATTGACGAGGCACTTTCAATCCTAAAAGCCTGTATTTAACAGAATATAAAAGCAACTGTATGATTGTATATTTAAAGCGGCGGTTTTTCCGCCGCCGTTTTTTTATTTTTTACTTATTCCGGTTTACTTATAGGTTTTTTTATGGTATTCTTATTGTGATATATTACTTTCCTTATAAAAAACGAGGGGGTTGACAGTATGCCGGCAAAAAACACACGCCTAACAAGGGCAAGAACGCCTGAATGTGCGGGAGTTTCCTCAAAAGCTTTCATAAAAACACTTCAATACCTTGAAGAAAAAGATGTGCGATACCATAGCCTTATGGTCGTGCGGCACGGGAAAGTTGCGGCAGAGTGTTATAGAGAGCCTTTTTCAAGGGATACTCCGCATATTATGTACTCAGTAAGCAAAACTATTACGGCAACGGCAATAGGCTTTGCCTTAAATGAGGGGTACATAAAGCTTGAAACGAGATTTATTGACATATTCCCTGAATATGCTCCGAAAAAGGGAGACGAAAAGCTTGAAAAGCTTGAAATCCGCCATCTTTTAACTATGACATCGGGGAAACTGCCAAGCTATCTGTTACATAAAACAGATAAGGACTGGATGAAGCATCTTTTGGATGCCAAATGGATTTCCGAGCCGGGCGAGAAATTTGAATATGTGAACGAAAATATATACGCGCTTTGCGCCATACTTCATCGTGTTACGGGCGTAAGCGTCACAGATTTTCTTTATGAGCGCCTATTTCTGCCGCTTGGAATTGATAAGCCGTTTTGGGAAACAGACCATAATGGAATTGAAGCGGGCGGCTGGGGCTTATTCCTTAAAACAGAGGACCTTGCTAAAATAATGATGTGCTACTTAAATGAAGGTAAATTCCGCGGCAAGCAAATTATCCCAAAAGACTTTGCGAAGGCGGCGACATTAAATCAAGCCGCTATAAAAGGCACACCCGTAAGGGAAAAGGGATATGGATACTGTATTTGGACAGAAAATGAATATGAATATCGAGCAGACGGTATGTACAGTCAATTAGGAATTGTTTTAGAGGATAAGGATGCCGTTATAGCTTTTACCTCTTGTTCTGTTGATACAGAAACGATATGGAGCGCCTTTGATATATTAAAAACAGAGGGTTTTATAAATGCAGATACTTCTGTAAAGTCCGCGCCTTTGTATAAAGAGTTTGTAAAAAATAGACCCATAGATATTGTACCGCAATCAAAAAGGCGCAGTCCTCTTGAAAGTTTCATTTCAGGGCGAACTATTCGCCTGAGAAATGATTTACTCTTAAACGCAGTCGGCACTCCTCTTGGTATTTTAAGCTCTGCTGATGTGTATATGTCTAAAACAAGAGCGGGAAATATTAATAATATAAGCTTTGATTTTTCTATAAATGAAAATGAAATGATGTTCACATGGCAAGAGCTTGATGAGATAAACACTATTTCCTGCGGATTAGACGGTAAATACAGATTTACGCCCATAGTTCTTGCAGACTCCCCATATACTGCGGCAGCCGCCGCTTATTGGCTTGATAATTATACGCTTGAAGTGTGGGTAAGACCTATTGAATCTTTAGCAAGGAGGGTTTTGCGCTTTTCATTCCAAGGCAACAATGTCGTAATGACGCCAACCGGCGACCCTCCCGCTGAATTTTTTATTTCAAGCGTTATAGATTATGTCCGTGATATGTTTTCTCAAAAACAGTTAAAGGACATAGCGGGCGCTTCCCTAAAAGTGCTTGAATCTTTACTCGAGCCTTTACACTACGGTAAATTTATTGATTGATTATTCAAATTACAGTTCATAAAAACAGAAAATAAAAATGGAGGCTTGTTTATGAAAATCACATTCATGGGTGCAGGCAGCACGGTATTCGCAAAAAGTGTTTTAGGAGATGTTATGCTGACGGAGGCATTAAGGGAAAGTACAATAGCCCTTTATGATATTGACGCGCAGCGCCTTGAGGAGTCATACATAATGATATGCGCACTCAACCGCAACATCAATGAAAACAGAGCAAATGTTGAAAAGTATCTTGGAGTAGAAAATCGAAAAGATGCTTTAAGAGGCGCTGTATTCGTAGTAAACGCTATTCAGGTAGGGCTTTATGACCCCTGTACTATTATTGACTTTGAGGTTCCGAAAAAGTATGGTATCCGCCAAACTATTGCCGACTCTAACGGAATAGGCGGCATATTCAGAGCGCTTCGCACAATTCCTGTGCTTCAGGATTTTGCAGATGATATGGAAGAAGTCTGCCCTGATGCATGGTTTTTGAATTATACTAACCCAATGGCACAGTTAGCAGGCTATATGCAAAGATATACAGGCGTTAAGACAGTAGGTCTTTGCCACTCTGTGCAAGGTTGCACAAGGGGACTGCTTGATAATCTTGATATTGATTATGAAATGCCTTTTAAAGAAAAAATAGCAGGTATAAACCATATGGGCTGGTTGCTTGAGGTTTATGACAATGACGGAACAGACCTTTATCCCGAAATACGGAAAAGGGCGGTTGAGGTTCTTGAAAGCGGAGTTACTGACCACCACGACCTTGTCAGATACGAATACATCCGCCGTTTCGGTTACTACTGCACTGAATCAAGCGAGCATAACGCGGAGTATAACAACTTTTTTATTAAGAGTAAATACCCGGAGCTTATCGAGCGTTATAACATTCCTCTTGATGAATATCCGCGCCGCTGTATAGGTCAAATTGCGGAATGGAATAAAGCAAGGGAAAAATATCTCCATGACGATGTCGTTCATCGCAAGACGCATGAATACGCCTCTGCAATTATGAATGCTATAACGACTGACGAGGCTTATAAAATCGGCGGAAATGTTATTAACAAAGGACTTATAGACAATCTTCCGCGCGAGGCGTGTGTTGAGGTTGCTTGCCTTATAAACAGATACGGAGTACAGCCGTGCGTACAAGGCGCTTTACCGGTACAGCTTGCTGCGATGAATATGACTATGATTAATGTTCACCTTTTAACTATTGAAGCTGCCGTTACGCGGAAAAAGGATTATATCTATCAAGCGGCTATGCTTGACCCTCTCTGCTCAAGCGAATTGTCAATAGACGATACTATTAAGCTTTGTGATGACCTTATAGAAACTCACGGAGACTGGCTGCCGAAATACAAATAAATTGAAAATTGAAAACGGAAAATGAAGAATTATAAATTCTGCTGTTAGAGTATAATCAAAACGCTTCACATTTTCTATAGTCTGCAATCTAATATCTAACTTGGGGTGATTTTATGAAAAGAGCTTTAATCGTCAAAGGCGGTTGGGATGGGCATGAGCCTGACAAAATCGCCGTGCGCTTTAAAAGAATTTTAGAGGAGCTTGGGCTGTTTGTTGATGTATCTGATACGCTTTCGGCTTATGATGACCTTTCATACTTAAAGTCACTTCACATTATCTGCCCTGTTTGGACAGACGGCGAATTAAATGGTGACCGCTGTAAAAATATTGTAAACGCAGTAGCTTCAGGCGTTGGCATGGGCGGCGTTCATGGCGGTATGTGCGACTCTTTCCGTACAAATACGGAATGGCAGTTTTTAACGGGCGGCAATTGGGTATCGCACCCCGGCGGCATTATTGAGTATGCGGTCAATATCAGAAAAGATATAGATGACGATGTTATAAATGGGATTGACGACTTTAAGGTAACAAGTGAGCAGTATTATATGCATGTCGACCCCGCCGTAAAGGTGCTTGCCACTACAAGATTTCCTATCGCACAGTACTTTCACATATCTAACGGCGAGGTTGATATGCCTGTTGTCTGGAAAAAGATGTGGGGCAACGGCAGAGTTTTTTATACCTCATTAGGTCATACGGACGATGTTTTTGAAAAGTCACCGGAAAGTGAGCTTATTGTGAAACGCGGTTTTAAGTGGGCTGTTGAGGGTAAGGATTATGCGACAGAAAATAACATTACGGTAGACAGATTTTTAAGTGACAGTAAAAACTATTAACAAAAACACTGGAGGATACAATGTATAAAATAGGCTGCTGCATACCGGGGGCATCATTTATGCCGCAAGCCGGCGGTGAGAAAGCTTATGTTTATGACGCTCTTATAAAAGGGTATAACTTTATAATCAATACGGGCTTTGACTTTGCTGAGGCTACCGTTGGAACGCTTACAGAGCTTACGGAAAAAGAGCTAAACGACGCTAAAGACAGCGGTATAGTTATTGAAGCTTGCAACAGCTTTGTTCCGCCGTCACATTCACTTTTTCATACTGAGAATTCCGTTTTAAAAGAGTATGTAAACGATGTTATGCGAAGAGCGTCTATAGTTAAAACCGAATACATTATTCTTGGCAGCGGTAAAGCGCGGGAAATTCCGGACGGTATAAAAGACAGTGAAAGGCTTTCAAGGCTTATTGCATTTCTAAAAATTTGCAGCGACTATTACTCAGAATACGGAATAAAAATAGCCTTAGAGCCATTACGCTCTTTGGAAACGAACTGCATAAACAAGGTGAGTGAGGGCTATTCCCTATTAAAAGAGCTTGATTTATCGGGAGTGTTTTTACTTGCGGATTCATTTCATATGTATAGTGAAAATGAGCCGCTGTCTGTACTTTCTGACTGTACAGAGCTTTTAAGGCATATTCACATAAGTGAAACGGACAGAAAGCCGCCCGGAAAAGGCGGAAATAACTATTTAAAAGAGTTTGCAAATGCACTAAAAAACACGCCGTATAACGATAGAGTAAGCGTTGAGTGTATTTTTTCTACCGGCGAATTTGAAACTGAATGTGTACTCGCATATAAAACTGCCAAGCATTTATTTAACTGATAAAGGAGAATGTAAATGAAGGTCAGTATTGATATTTACAGAAATTGCATTGAGGAACCCATATTTGCCGACACTTCATACGAGGTGCCGGACACAGTAAAAAGCGCCGTTTGTGATGACGGCAGGGTTTTTCCTGCCCAGTCTGCAAAAGACGGCGTTATAGTTATCGTAACTGCACAAAAGGACGAGGAGCTTGATTTAACGCTTTCAGACGAACCCGTTTGCGGCTTTGTTGATATTGCTGTGAATGATAACGCTTCTTCTCTTGACATTAATATTGCGGGTGAAAAATTTTCATCTTATGTGTATTCAGATGAGTTTGCAAAACCTTTTTTAGGTCCTATCTTCGGCAAAAACGGCGTGGAATACACGCGGTTTGATTTAAATGCGACTGAACATCCGCACCAGCGTTCGCTTATTATTGCGGTTGGTGATGTAAACGGATATGATTTTTGGAATGAGCCTAAAGGCGATGGTATTGAAGTACACGAAAAAATAGAGAATATTGTGTCGGGAAGCGCTTACGGCAGTTTTACGGCGCATAATATATGGAAAACAAAGTCAGGTGACAGTATTTTAGACGAAAGCAGAATGTTCACATTTTACAATCAGTCAGAGGATTGCCGCTATGCCGATATTGAAATTGTTTTCACGGCTTCATATGGTGATGTCACCTTCGGCGCTACGAAAGAGGCAGGGCCGCTTGGAATTCGTATGAATGAAAATCTAAAGGTTATGAATGGCGGAAAGATGATAAATTCATACGGCGGAGAGGGAGAAAGAGAATGCTGGGGCAGACCGGCTCATTGGTGTGACTACAGCGGTTTTATTGACGGTAACGAGTACGGTATAGCCGTATTTGACAGTGAGCGAAATTTTAGATACCCTACTAATTGGCACATTAGAAATTATGGGCTTTTTGCCGCCAATAATTTATATTTTCAGGGTTCTCTTAAAATAGCTAAAGGTGAAAAGTTAAAATATCGCCACCGCGTGGTTTTCCACTCGGACGGCTTCCTTGAAACAGTTACTGACAGGTTCGTAACATATGCAGACGGTGAAAAAGAAAACGCTTAATAAAGGGGTGTTCATATGAAAAAAGTCCCCATAGCCGTAATAGGCAACGGCAATATAAGCCCTATTTACCTTGAAAACCTTACCCGTGTATTTAATGAAAAAATTTATGTAAAAGGCGTTTGCGACCTAATACCGGAGCGTGCAAAAGATGCTTATGATAAATTTAGTATCCCTGTAATATATGACACAATGTATGACGCTTTTAATGATGAGGAAATTGAAATTATAGTAAATCTTACAAGACCTGAGGAGCATTTCGGTGTTGCAATAGAGGCATTAAAAGCAGGAAAAAATACACACAGCGAAAAGCCGATGTCTGTAAATAGACAAGATGCTTTGAGTCTTTTAGAGCTTAGTGAAGAAAAAAGGCTTCTTTTAGGCGTTGCGCCTGACACTTTTTTAGGAGCAGGCATACAGACATGCCGAGAAATTCTTGACAGCGGAGAAATAGGCGAGCCTATAGGCGCCGCTGCATTTATGACTTGCCACGGTCACGAAAGCTGGCACCCTGACCCGGAATTTTACTATGCTAAGGGCGGTGGTCCTATGCTTGATATGGGTCCTTACTATGTTACGGCACTCATTAGCCTTTTAGGTCCTGTAAAAAGGCTTTGCGGCATTTCTAAAAAATCTTTTTCAAACAGAACTATTACGAGTGAGAAAAAGTATGGTAAAATAATACCTGTTGACACCGACACGCATATAGCAGGTATAATGGAATTTGAAAATACAGCAACGGGTACCATTATAACTTCATTTGATGTTTGGAAGGCGGATAATCCGCGCATAGAAATTTACGGTACAAAAGGCTCTATGCAGGTGCCTGACCCCAACGGGTTTGGCGGTCCCGTAAAAATCTCTAAACTTGGAGGAGACTGGCAGGAGGTCCCTATAACACGCCCGTATTCTGAAAACAGCAGGGGGCTTGGCGTGTGGGATATGGCAAACGCTTTAAGGCTGCAAACTCCTCATAGAACGAGCGGTAAATTGGCGTATCATGTGCTTGATATTATGTTGGGCTTTACGGACAGTTCTGACGGCGGCGAGTTTTATAAGCTTCAAAGCACATGCTCTCGTCCCGCAGCTTTACCGTTATAGTATGAAAGGGTGTTTTTTTGAATTATTCTAAAATTCTTGACATTTCTGACTTATCGCGAGAAGAGCTTATGGAGACTCTTCGTCTTTTAGGCTCTATTAAGGATAATACTAATATGTTCACAGATGACTGCAGGGGAAAAACACTCGTTTCTGTCTTTGCTAAGGAGAACAGAGATGAACAATCGGCATATGCCGCGGCAATTGCACGGCTCGGTGGTTTTTCGCTGCCGTTTGAGCTAAAAAACGGTGAAAGCCTTAAAGACGGCATCCTTACAGCATGTGCAAGGGGCGATATTATTGCCGTAAGTCACCCGTTAAAAGGCGCCTCTTTTGCCGCTTCTCTTTATTCTACTGTGCCAATTATTAATGCAGGCGACCTTTCTTTTGACTTACCGTGTGATACTTTAAAAGATTTAGCCTCCGTTTGGTATACTCAAAACCATATTTCAAATATGAAAATAGGTTTTTGCGGTGATGTTTTTAACTCTCCTAAAGTCAAAGCACTTCTGAAAACTCTTTCCGTCTATAACGGCAACAGCTTTTTCTTTTGTGACGCTAAGGACGGGAATATACCAACGGATTTCGAGCTTGTTCTGTCGGAAAACGGCAAGCAATATGAAGTTGTACATTCACTTGAAGAAATAATAGAAGATATTGATGTGCTTTATATGACGCGTGTGTTAAAAACAGACTTTTCAGATGATATGGAGTATAAAAAGGCTTTAGACAGATGTGTTCTTGACGCAAGACTGTTGCTTTCAACAAAGCCTGCTCTTTCAATACTGCACCCGTTTCCGCGCAGCGAGGAACTGCCTGTTTTCGTTGATTTTGACAACAGGGCAAAGTATTTTGAACAGCTTGAATATGGCGTATTTTCCATTATGACATTTATTTATAGGATGTTTAAAAGTCGTGCGGGGCGAATTGTAAAGCCACACGAAGTTAAGTCTACCCATGGATTTTATTGTGGTAACAAAGAATGTATAACGAGTACTGAGGAGTATTTGCCGGGACTTTTCTTTGAAAGCGGTGACAGTCTTGTCTGCTCATACTGCAAAAACAATGTGGAAACATAAAAACGCACTTAAAGTGCTTTGCATTGAAGGCTTTTCTAACGAAAACGGCAACACAAAAGCCCTTTTAGATGAGTTTTTAAGAGAATATAAAAATGCCGAAATAATAAAATACAATACTTATAAAGAAAGTCCAAAGCCTTGCTATGGCTGCGGATTTTGCAAAGAAAACGAAAAGTGTGTGTATTCCGACCTTCAGAATTTTTTCATTTTATTTGAAACGGCAGATATTATTATTGTAGCGTCACCCATATATAATTTGTCTTTCCCCGCCCCCTTAAAAGCCTTAATAGACAGGCTTCAGCCATATTATGAGAGCTATTATAAATATGGAAAAATCCAAAAAATTAAAAAACGGCGGGAGGCATATTTCCTTGCCGCGGCAGGGCGTGACGGCGAAAAAGCGTTTAATATAATGCGGCGCCAACTAAAAAACGCCTTTTCAATTACAAATATAGAGTATAAAGGCGATAAATTGCTTGCAAATACAGATAATATAAAAGAAAGTACAAAGGGTGAAAACGATGGCTAAAATAATTGCTCACAGAGGCGCAAGTAAAGCCGCCCCTCAAAATACAATAGCGGCATTCAAAATGGCGCGAGAAATGAAGTGCGACGGTTTTGAATGTGATGTACATATGACTAAGGACGGGCATGTGGTTATTTGCCATAACTATGATATTGACGAAACATCTAATGGTACGGGTCTAATAAGAAAAATGACATTTAACGAACTTCGTGCCTTCGATTTCGGCTCATATTTCAATGATGAATTTACAGGCGAAAAAATTCCTGCGCTTGAGGAGTTTTACGAAACCGCAAAAGGCCTCAGCGTTATTAATATGGAAATTAAACCGCCGATTGATAAAAATCTTGCTATAGTAGGCAAAACACTTGAAATGGCAGAGGAATGCGGGGTACTTGATAATATCCTTATCTCAAGTTTTAGCGATGAGGTGCTAATAGAGTCAAAAAGGCTTTATCCAACTGTCCATACCGGACTTCTTTATGACCCTAACAGCGAAATAATTGACAAAATATTTGACGACCCCTTTTCATTTGCCAAAAGCCTCGGCTGTGACGCGCTTCACCCCGTCTATTTTTATATTGATGAGGATTATATTGAGGAAGCGCACAAAAATAAACTTGCCGTAAACGCTTGGACATGTAATACAAAGCGCGTTATAGAGGCGCTTATTGGCTTAGGGTGCGACGGTCTGATTACCGATGTTCCCGATTTTGCAAGGCAGATTTTATTGGGATTATAATATACCTTATACCGAACAAACCTTTGTAAGCTGTTATAACTTGAAAGAATTTGCCCTGTTTGGTATACTGTTTTCACTTAGGAAGGAGAGGGCGAAATGTTTTTTTCGCAAGATATAGGAATTGATTTAGGTACTGCCAATACCCTTGTATTTGTTAAGGGTAAAGGCATTGTTATAAGAGAGCCGTCCGTTGTCGCCGTAGATGAAAAATCTGTGCCGCGCGTAGTCAGAGCCGTCGGCAACGAGGCTAAAGACATGATAGGCAGAACGCCCGGCTCTATTTCTGTTGTGCGCCCGCTTAAAGACGGTGTTATAGCTGACTTTGATATGACGGCAGATATGCTCAAAGAGTTTATTAAAAGGGCTATAAGCGGCTCGCTTTTTAACAGGGCAAGGGTTATGATTTGCATACCCTCCGGCGTTACGGAGGTTGAAAAACGCGCCGTTCATGATGCCGCAAGAAGTGCGGGTGCGCGCTATGTAAGCCTTATTGCAGAGCCTATGGCGGCGGCTATCGGCGCAGGGCTTCCCGTTACTGAGGCTATGGGCAGTATGATAGTAGACATAGGCGGCGGAACATGTGAGGTTGCTGTAATTTCACTTCGTGATATTGTCACATCAAGGTCGCTTCGTGTTGCGGGTGATATTTTTGACGAAGCGATTATCGCATTTATAAAGAAGAAATATAACCTTCTTGTGGGCGAGCGTACCGCAGAGGACATAAAAATCAAGCTTGGCTCCGCTTATCCTTACGACGGTGAGGGCGCTATGGATGTAAAAGGCAGAAATCTTCTTGATGGACTGCCCAAAAGCAAGGAAATAACGAGCGAGGAAATAAGAGAGGCGCTCGTTGACCCTGTTGACCAAATACTTGACACAATTCGCTTTACGCTTGACAAAACTCCGCCTGAGCTTTCCGCTGATATTATGGAGCGCGGCATAACGCTGACGGGCGGCGGCGCGCTGCTTCGCGGGCTTGACAGACTTATTGCGGCAGAGACGGGAATGCCTGTACATATAGCAGAAAATCCCCTTGACTGCGTCGTCAGAGGAACGGGCATTTGCCTTGAAAAGGACCCGCTTATGCTTTTAAGAAACAAATAAAACAGAGGATATGATATGCAAAGATTTTTTCGTTCTTCAAAAGTGAAGTTTGCCGGACTAATAATTGCGGCGCTGCTTTCCGGCATATTATTTGCCGCCTTCACTAATAGCTCCTCTTCATTTTTTACATCTATTGTGTCTGTCGTCTTTTCCCCTTTAGATAAGGCGGCGGCGGCGGTAAGCCGATATGCCGATGCCTTTAAGATATCCTTTCGGTCATCGTCTGTATATGTTGATAAAATAGAAGAACTTGAAAAAGAACTTAATGAAAACACACAAAAGCTTGCCGATTATGAAAAGATGAAAATGAAAATAAAGGATTATGAAACTATTCTTGAGCTAAAGAAAAGAAATCCCGATTTTGAGTTGTGCTATGGTATGGTTATAAGCAGAGACGCGGCGGACGCCGGCTCTTCGTTTGTGCTTGATGTAGGGAGTGCAGACGGCGTCAGCGTTAATGACCCTGTTATTTGCAGCGACAATGTGGTAGGTATAATAAAAAAAGTCAACACTACTACCTCTGTAGCGTTGACTGTGCTTGATGCACGCTTAAACATTGGCGCATATGAGGTAAGAACGGGAGAAAAGGGAATAGCCTCCGGCAGTGCAAAGCTGCAAAAAGACGGACTGTTAAAACTATCGGGGCTAAAAAGCACTACAGCCATAGTTTCAGGCGGAATTGTCAGCACCTCCGGCGCGGGCGGAATATTTCCGTCAGGGATTATAATAGGCACAGTCACAACGGTTGAGGATGATGTGGCGGACACTTCTTCGTATGCCACCGTAAAACCCGCGTGTAATATAGCGGAGCTTACAGGGGTTTTTGTTATTACAAGCTTTCCCGGTCAAGGTGAAAAGAATGTTTCTTTGATTGAATAGCGGGGCATTTATGTATTACAGCAAAAAAAATATATTGCACAGCGGTGCTGTTATATTAATTATTCTTCTTTTTTCTTTGTTTCAAAATACGGCAGGGATTTTACCCGCGCCGTTTGGAGCAAGGGCGTTTTTGCTCATACCTTTAGCTGTATATATAGGTATGTTTGAAAGAAGCGTTAAAGGCGCTTTATTCGGTGCCTTTATAGGTATACTGTGGGATATTTCATCTGCAAAGGACGGATATTTCGCTCTTATGATGTTTTTAACAACATTTTTCTGTTCGCTTATGATAAGCTATTTAATGAGGGAAAATTTCGTTACGGCTTTTGTTTTAACGCTTTTCTGCCTTGCCGTAAACATATCAATATATATTCTTGTATTTTACACATTTTCGGGTGTAAAGAACATTTCCCCTTTCATATTCAGATTTTACATTCCATCGTTTATTTATACCCTTATTTTATCCCCTTTTCAATATTATCTTATAAAAGCCATATATAAGACCGTAAAAACTACAGGAGAATATGCCTATGATTAACAATATACGAAATAAGAGGTTTGTATCGGCTTTTGTGCTTTTTCTTTCAACTTTTATATTTTTTATTTTAGCGCTCGTTAAATATCAAATACTTGATACAGAAAAGTACACATATATAAATGACCGCACATCCTTTTCTTCAAGAAAGGTAGTAGCGGCAAGAGGCGTTATTCTTGACCGTAACGGCAGCGCGCTCGTAACTAACAGGCAAGGTAATACGATTATATTTGACTATGACACATTCCCCTCATATAAAAAACAGGAAGAGCGAAACGCTGTAATTTCAGCACTTATCAAGCTTTTTGAGCGCGCCGGTGAAAAGTGGGATGATGTTCTCCCCATAGAGTTTAACAAAAAAGGCGAGCCGCAGTTCAAAGAAAAGATGGATACGGAAATCAAGTTTATGAAGTCGCCCGACATGCTCCGTCTTAATGAATATGCAACGGCAAAAAACTGCTATGATGCTTTAGTAGAGCGTTATAAGCTTGAAGAATACGAAAAAAAAGAGCAAATTAAGGTGATGTCCGTTTGCTTTTCTATGAAATATCAGCTCTTTTCAGAGGCAACGCCTTATATTTTCGCCCGTGATGTGTCAACCGACCTCGTTTCTATAATAAAAGAAAACGGCGACTTATATAAAGGCGTGGATTTTCAAATCGAAGCATACAGAATGTATAAAGACGGCGCGCTTGCACCGCATATATTAGGATTTGTCGGCGCCATTAGCGCAGACGAGTATAATAATCAGAAAGAGGAGCTAAAATCCAAGCTTTCCGACGCCAATATATCTAAGGAGGAAAAGCTCATTTTAGAAAATAATAAATATGAGCTTAATGATGTTTACGGGAAAAGCGGAATTGAAAGATATGCGGAAAAATACTTGCGCGGCACGAACGGCATTATGCTGTCTATTACAGATGCCTTGGGAGATGTGACGACAGAGTATTCAGTCGCTCCAGAGCAAGGCAATACGGTAGTAACCACAATTGACGCGGGGCTGCAAAAAGCCGCAGGCGACGCTTTACAAAAAACACTTGACAGTCAAAAGGACAAAACTATTTTCAGCACGGCAGGCGCGCTTATAGTTATAGACATTAAAACAGGCGCTATTCGTGCCTCCGTTTCAAATCCTACATACGATATTTCAAAATATAGCGAGCTTTATTCAGAGCTTATAAAGGACAACTCCGCCCCGCTTTGGAATAGGGCTTTTATGAGTACATATGCCCCCGGCTCAACAATGAAACCCGCTATTGCTATTGCGGCTCTTACGGAGGGTACTATAACGCCATCTACCGTATATAGATGCTCCGGCTCATTTAGATATCTCGACACTACATTTACTTGCCTTGCTTCTCATGGCTCTTTGAATGTCAGGCAGTCACTTAGATATTCCTGTAATATATTTTACTATAACGCGGGCAAGGACCTTGGTATAGAAAAGATGAATTATTATTGCAATCTGTTGGGGCTTGGGCAAAAGACGGGCGTGGAATTGCCGGAGGAAAAGGGACTGCTTGCAGGCAAAGCAACCCGCGAAGCGGCAAAAGGCGTATGGTATCCCGGCGACACTGTACAGGCGGCAATAGGGCAGTCCGATAATCTTTTTACTCCCTTGCAGCTCGTAAGCTACTGTGCCACAATAGCAAATTCCGGCATACGGTGCAAGCCTTATATAATTGACTCTGTATTCTCTGCTGATATGAATACCCTCGTTTATGAAACTAAGCCCGAAATAACACAAAAAATTGATTTCTCTAAAAAAAATCTTGATATTGTAAAGGCTGGTATGCGGGATGTAGTCACACTTGGAGGGTGCAGTACATACTTTAGAAACTGCGTCGTTGAGGCAGCGGCTAAAACGGGTACCTCACAAGTATATAAAAGAGCGCCTAACGGCACTCCCGTAAAAACTAATAATGGGTTCGTTATTGCTTTTGCACCATATGAAAATCCCGAAATAGCAGCCGTCGTCGTCTGTGAAAATGTTCAAGGCGGCAGCGCCATATCGGGTGCTTTAGCAGAGGTTTTTAACTATTATTTTACAAGCGCTAAGGATTTTAATACCCCGATAGATTATAATAAATTAATTGCGTAAGGTGAAAAAGATGACAAGAGTAATCGCTGTTGTATCCGCAAAAGGCGGCGTAGGTAAGTCCTCTATTTGCAGAGGTCTTGGAAAAGCGCTTTCAGAGAAAGGGCAAAGCGTGCTTTTAGTTGATACTGATATTGCGCTTAGAAGTCTTGACGCCTTACTTTTCGCCGATGAAACGGCAGTTTTTGACTGGGGAGATATACTCGGTAAAAACTGTAACGCTTCAAAGGCGCTCATTCACATAAACAGCAGACTGTCACTTTTAAGGGCGCCTCTGCACGGTCAATTTGACGCTTCTCTTTTTGGAAATATGATATCTGATATTTCCAAAAGTTTTGATATTACTATACTTGATGCAGGAGCCGGTCTTGAGGGCGGCTTTAATCTTTGTGTTGCGGCGGCTAATGAGGCTTTAGTCATTTCCACCGCTGATGATATAAGTATGCGCGCCGCTTTAATAACGGCACAAAAAGTTAGAGATAACGGTATTAAAAATTTGCGGCTGATAATTAACCGCTACCCTAAAAGACGCTTGCGCCGCCGCTCTGTTGATAATGTTATAGACGCAACAAAAGTAAGACTTATAGGCGTTGTTCCTGAAGATAAGGAAATTCTTTTAGCGCATAACGGTATACATATCAACGGGAATTCCCCTGCCGAACTGGCATATAACCGTATAGCTGACAGACTTCTTTGTAAAGATGTCCGTCTTTATATAAAATAGATTGTCGGAAGGTATATTTTTTATGATTAAAACACCTAAACTCAATATAATTGAAAACCTAATAAAGCAAGTCCCGCCATATATTATTACAGATGAATTTGTAATTGATGTATGGAGAAAAAAAGACGGTGTGCATATTTCGCCTAATAAGTTTTCCATAAATGACGAAAAGGAAACGGTGCTTTCACTCGGCAGCGCTTGGGAAACGGGTTATGATATGACGAGCTGGTTTTCCGCTTTTGTTACGGTACCGGAAAATATGGACGGTAAAAAGGTATACCTTCAAATCGACTTCGGCGGCGAGGCGTTAGTTAGAGCTAACGGCAAAATTATAGGCGCTATTAGCTCCGACATGAATTCCGGCTGGGTTCACAGAGATATTTTACACCTTCCAAATCCCATAAAAAGAGGGACTGTTTATGATATTGAGATTGAAGCTACCGTAAACTCAGGCGGGTTTTGTGACGCAGCTATGGCGGGAGCAAAAACGACTGTTTATACTATGAAAACGGCGCGCCTCATAGCAATTGACGAAATAACAGAAGAATATTATTTCCTGCTTAAAAACTGTGCTGATGCGATTTATGTCATAAAAGATGACATAATAAGAAATCGAATTTACAGAGCTGTTGATGACAGCGTTCACTCCCTTGTTTTTGATATGGGGAAAAGCGCTTTCATAAAAAGCGTACCGCATGCGCTTAATATGCTCTTAAATTCGATTGACTTTGATTATTCAATAGACAATGCAAATGTTTATATGACAGGTCACAGTCACCTTGATGTGGCTTGGCTTTGGACCGTTAAAGAAATCGTCAGAAAAACGGCGCGCACATTTTCAAATAACTTAAAGCTAATGGATATTTATCCGAATTTCAGCTTTTGCCAAAGTCAAGCAGTATTATATGACTTTATGAAAAAGCATTACCCCGAAATATTCGAGCAAGTAAAAAGAAAGGTTAAAGCCGGTCAATGGGAAATAACGGGTACCGCTTGGGTAGAGGCAGATACAAATATTGCCTCCGGCGAATTTCTTATTCGCCAACTGCTCTACGGCAGACAGTTTTTCTTAAAAGAGTTTGGCGTATGCTCTGATATATACTGGCTGCCCGATTGTTTCGGATTTTCTTGGGCTTTGCCGCAAATTATAAATAAATCGGGACTTAAATACTTTTTAACTTCAAAGCTTCGCTCTAACGATACAAATCAATTTTTGCATTCACAATTTGTTTGGCGGTCCCATAACGGAGATGAAACGATAGCTTATCTCGTTTCAACGGCTTATAACGGCGAATATACGGCATCAGAAATCCAACAAAGTTTTTACGAAAACCGGCAGGCAGATATAACGGGTGTATCCCTTTCCATGTACGGCTATGGCGACGGCGGCGGCGGGTGTACATATGGTATGGTTGAAAACGGCTCCGCGCTTAAAAAAATATCGGGGTTAATACCGTCGCAAAGCGGTACTGCAAGCGAGTTCTTTAGTTTATTGGAACAAAAAAGAGATATGCTTCCCGTCTATGACGGCGAGCTGTACTATGAAAACCACAGGGGTACTTATACGAGCCAAGCACCGCTTAAAAAATATAACAGACAGGGCGAATTCCTTTTCAGAAATGCGGAGCTTTTAAGCGTCATAGCAAGCACAAAAACAGACTTTATCTATGATAAATACGCTATTGAGGACGGTATAAAGCTTCTGCTCGTCAATCAGTTCCACGATATACTGCCCGGTACTTCCATACACGAAGCGCATGTCGAGGCGCTTTCGGCTTTTGAGAGAATGACGGAAATAGGCAGCGCTGTAAAGTACAGCGCGCTAAAAGCGCTTAACAAAACTGTGTCTGCTGACCGCCCGTCGCTTATAGTTTGGAACTTTTCTACACATAGCATAACTTCAGGAGTTTCGTGTGAAATCCCTGACGGATTTACCTGTGTAAAAGATATGTCAGGCGCATTGGCGCCGTCTGTTTTCTTTGAAAAAGAGGGTAAAAAGTATGTAGAGTTTATGGCGGCAGATGTTCCGTCCGCAGGCTACAAAGTATTTACGCTTTGCA
>LSQX01177109.1_pt1 | contig 35624 bp, 27 predicted proteins | sample 654561 | NCBI WGS metagenome assembly LSQX01 (sample SAMN04489861, study PRJNA283612) | anaerobic digester metagenome | isolation source: 4 biogas reactors fed with cattle manure at either 37C or 55C with and... | place: Denmark: Kongens Lyngby | collected 2014 | reverse complement strand
GTGGTTTGCTGCAGGGTCACCCAGGGCGAAAGGTCGGTGGTCCAGGCGGCAAAGCCTTCAATGCTTCCCGAGAGGGTAAATGGAGGTGTGTCTTTTGAACCCACCAGGGTTATCTCAACCGAGTTTTCCGCGCCGGGTTCTGCCCAATCAGTAAAGCTTCCGGTAACCCAAACATGATGCGTTTCAGGATCAAAACCTTCAACGGCACTCATATCCACATTGAAGGTAACATCATAGTTTTCGGTAGGTCCTGCAATCCCAAATACCCTGATGTCATCAATGGTCATCTGAATCCCGTCGGTCCATTTGTATACGAAAGCAATGCGGGCTTCTCCCACCTTGCCGGTCAGGTCAATAAGCACTTCCGAATCATACAGGTTTGCATGGTCTGTCGAATTCAGCTCGGAAAGCACTTCCCATACCCCATCCAGTTCGAGCAGGACGTTCAGCTCGGTGTGGTATGCCGATGAAAAATACATCCAGAAACCAAGGGACATTTCTTCGGCTTCAGGCAATGTAAGCACAGGCGTAATGGCATAAACATTCTGCTCGACTTCAACGTTCCAATTGATGTGCATTGCAGCCTCGCCGGTCCGGATATACTCAGGATGAAAATCTTCATATATCGGGTAAAGTTCAGAAAACCGCAACCATTGCCTATTTCCAGTTTCAAGATCTACCAGGTCGTTTCCAATGGCATTGCCTGACTTTTTCTGGGTCCAGCCTTCAGGGAGTGCACCGGTATCATTTGCAGGCTCAAAGCCTTCCTGCCAAATTACAACCTCTTCTTTCCCGGCAGGTTGACCTGAAGCAGCAGAGGCTACGGCATTTTGCACAAAAAGTATTGTTGCAAAAGTTAAAAGAAAAAGCGTAAAGATTTTCTTCATAATAAAAGTTTTAAATGGTTAAAAATTGGTTTTAACAATTGACTTGCTATCAATTACGCAATATTCCCTTACGGGAAAAGGTATCAACCCAAGTCCGTTTTTTGGCCTATAAATTTACAAATAAATTTAACGGGCTCCTAATTTTTTTTGAAAATCTTCAGATTATATAAGGGTTCAGGAAAAATTGCCCTGAATTTTGTAGTAACCAATGTGTTCCCTGCCCTTATTTCAGAACCTGTACCTTGTGGTTTATCAAGTTTTTTCCCGAAACCATCTGCAGGATAAAAATGCCACTGCCAAGACTGCCCGTATCAATGAACGTCTCTGAACCGAGTGCCTTTTTCTCCATAACCAGGCGGCCCGTCAGGTCAAACAGCCGCAACTGATCTATGGGCTGACTCCCGTAAATGTACAGGACATCTCGAACGGGGTTGGGAAATACCTTCAGCTCAGGTACTGCCATTTCTTCTTCAACGCCTACGGATGGCTCTGCCCAAAGGTCGTTGGCCACCAGGTCTTCCTGGATAAAGAGGTAACGGTTGGGGTCTCCTTCCCATTCAGCGCCTTCCCAGCCTTCACCTACGGCATCGGAAAAATACTTGTACAGCATATCACCCACACGCACATAGGGAATGGTGATGGTATAGATCAGCGGGTCCTCTTCATTCTCGCGGGGCACCATGGTCATTTTAGCAGAGCCCTCAGCCCCCGGTTCGGTCCATTGGTTAAAGGTGCCTGACACCCATACCTTGTTTGAATCAGGGTCAAAATCTTCCAGGGCAGCCAGGTCAACATTCAGGGTAAGGGAGTAAACTTCCACATGATTGACGACAGGGAAGACGGCGATATCCACGTCCAGGTCATAATTCAATACAGGAACCCACATGGTGCCTTCCAACACATAGGCATAGCCCAGCCCCGTGCCGTTTTCATCCGTCGAGGAATAATTGGCCAGGCCATAAACACCCTCTTCATAGGGCTCCAGGCCACCGATATCCACCCCGATCAGGTAATCACGGGTAACAAACACCGGCTGCTCAAAGCTTACCACCATGGCGCCATCCAGCTCTTCTGAAGCCACCACATCCTCCATGGCCACTGTGACGCTGGCAAACAATTCGCCCGGATACATCCCATCGAAATCCCAGATGGAAAACACCACTTCTCCCCCTGTGCCCATCTTCTCGCCTATCCAAAAAATCGCCTTCACAATCTCGTACGGCTCTTCAACCGAAAAACGCTGGGCATAACCCTTGTCGTTGTATAGATTGGTTCCGAATACATAACCCTTGTTATCCTCCCACGAATAAATGGCAACCCCCGTTGCGCTATCCCAGTTGCCAGGAGACAGGGTGTCAAGGCTGGTTTGTTTATTGGAAAAACTACCGGGCAGGGAGCTGTGCTTGTTGGCCACATAATCCCCCCGCTGACCAAAAGATGAAAATCCCAGAACAATTGTCGTTATGATGAACAGGAAAAGCTTTCTCATGAACTCCTTATCTTTTTTTTACAATTCAGGCACTATTCAAAACGTGAGTGCAATATTAGTGATTTATCCTGAAATGATGTAATTGAAGTTGATGGCCCCTTGTATTAATAATTCATAAAAAAAGAAACCCGTGATGGCTTAAGATACTCATTTAAAACCGTTTACTTAAAATTCTCCCGGTTAAAGGATTTTTTGCTTAAGCGCAGGAAAAGTTTTCCGTCGCTCCAAATTATGCAGGATAAAAATTCTGACAAAAAAAAAGACCGTTTGTATTCCCCGCTCCACGTTTTTCTATTCCTTTCAGGCACTCTATTCCTGTTTCAAAACGAGGACCCCTTCCTGTCAAGTCCGTACCAAGTCCGTTTCAAGTCCGTTCCAAAGCCCTTTCGGCTCCCTTCCCCTGTTCAGCAGAAAGGAGGAAGTAAGGGCCCGGGTAGGTGTTCAAAAGGGGCACAGGAAGGCCCCTGCCCAGTGTGGGCTAATGAATGGCTTATTTTTCAGAGATGGCTTTCATTGACCTGAAAGGAGGAAAGGCTTGGGGATTTATCAATTTAAACTATCTTTGAGCCCTGTTTTTTTGAGAACAATTGGAACCCCAAATCGGTTTATTTATTACAACAGATTTCTAACCCCTTAATTCACAACAATGAAGAAGTTGTCAAATACAAGGTCTTTTCTGCTGATCCTCTCTTTTCTGATCATTGGTACTTTCAGTGCTACGGCCCAACTGTCGCAGGGCGGGATGCCTGCCAGCTCACGCTATAACCTTTCTGGCGATGACTTACCCCGTGCAAGCCTCTCACTCAGCAGCGAGCAGGTGCAACAAAAGAATGACCTGCTTGGCCTTGACCAGCCCGGCCAGCCCTTGTTTGCAGGGCTTGCGGTAAAAGCCAACCTGAGCCCCTTAAAGCACGGCCAATGGGAAGTGGTGGATGGCAAAATTCACCTCTGGCGCCAGGTGATCCAGGTCGCGGGCGCCTTGGGGCTGGGCCTCAACTTCGATGCCTTTGAACTCAGGGAAGGCGCAAAACTCTTTGTTTACAATGCCGACAAATCGCTGATCATAGGCAGTTTTGACCATCATAACAACAATCCCGAGCAAGTATTCTCCACCCAGATCATCCCCGGGGAGACCCTCATCGTGGAATACCAGGAACCCTGGTATTCGGGAAAAACAACCCGATTGGAATCAAGCCTGCTGAACATTGAAAGTGTTATTTACCTTGGGTATGGAGGAGGCCTGGGCATGTTTGGCCAGGAGGAAAAAGCCCTTGGCGATGCAGGCGATTGCCAGGTAAACATCAACTGCGATGAAGGCAATGCCTGGCAGGATCAGAAGCGCGGGGTAGCCCGCATGCTGATGCGCGTGGGCGAAGGCTATTTCTGGTGCACAGGAACCCTGATCAACAATACGGCGCAGGATGCCTCGCCCATGTTTCTGTCGGCGGCCCACTGCGGTTCCAATGCCACTGCCCGCGACATGCTCTACTGGCAGTTTTATTTCAATTATGAACGCCCCGGATGCGATAATACCGGAACCCCCCCACAGCACCTCATCGTGGGTGCAGAGCTGTTGTCGCTCGGGCCCCTCGCCGGTGGCTCCGATTTCCGCCTGCTCATGCTGCGCCAAACACCCCCGGCACACTGGCGCCCTTACTGGAATGGCTGGAACCGCACCAACAACACCAGTTTTTCGGGCGTTGGCATCCACCATCCTTCCGGCGATTCAAAAAAGATTTCTACTTATAATGTTCAGCTTACAAGCGCCAATCCCCTGGTGAGTGGACAGCAAATGGCCTCCAATTCGGCCTGGAGGGTGAGCTGGAGCCCCACCACCAACGGCCATGGCGTCGTGGAAGGCGGATCCTCAGGATCACCCCTTTTCAACAGCCTTGGGCAGGTGGTTGGCACCCTTACCGGAGGATCTTCCACCTGCGAAAACCCATATTCCCCGGATTATTACGGAAAGATGTGGTACCACTGGGATAAAAACGGCCTGAGCGAGGCACAAAGGGTGGCCCCTTTCCTTGACCCCCTTAATACAGGGCAGGAATTCCTGGGTGGCCTCGACCCCTACAAGGATGATTTCCCGGCTCCAGGATTTGTATCGGCATCCCTGCTCGAAAACCAGCAGGCCCAGATTAACTGGTATCAGCCCGGCTCGGCGCCCAACCCTGAAGGATGGTTCAGTTATGTGACTTCCTATTCCCACCTCACCTGGTCAAGCCCCGAAAGGGCCGTAGTGTTTGAGGCTCCCTATTTTGGCCTCACTTACCCCCTCACCCTTTCAAAGGTGTCTCATATGTTTGTCGAGCACTCCAGCTACCCCTGGCCCAACAACCAGTTTACTTTTAAAATTTATGCCTCCGATGGCGCTACATTATTATATGAGTCGCCTGTGCTGGTTGCCGCTAGCCAGCAAGTGAAAGAGCATATCCTGGACGAACCCCTGGTGCTCGACGACTATTTCTACGTGGCTGTTAAGCCTGTGGATGCCAGCGGCCACCCATCCTCGCTGATGCTCCAGGTTAACTTTGGAGCGGGCTATTCATTTCATGGCTCGGCAGACGACTGGACTGCCCACAATGTCAACAATATGGGCGGATCCTATACTTATCTTACAAGGATCTTTGTTGAGGGCAGCAAGGCAAACGAGGCTGTGGAATTAAGCAGCACCTCGCTTGAAAAGCTAATGGCCGGAGCCACCAATACCCGCGACACCCAGGCCAGCGAAGCCGAAATTTTCAACAAAAACATCCAGCCCTCAGGGTACAGGGTCTTCAGAAATGGCTCAAACATTCACAGCACCACCAATACCGAGGCTTTGACATTTTCCGATAACGCCCCGCTCAGCGGTCTCTCCTATTACCATGTAACCGCCAATTATCCAGGGGGTGAATCGGAACCTTCGGCACGTGCCTACCTGCTCAAAGCGGATGCCTGCAGCGAAACCATCAGCGAATTCCCTTACCTGCAGGTCTTTGCCAGCAATTTCGATGAGGATTGCTGGCTCGATTACGGCGATAACGATTGGCAGCTTCAAACCACCCTGCAGGTGAACGGCACCGGCATTCAGCCTGCCCAAGGCGATCAGTTTTACGCAATACAGAGCAGCACCGGAACGAACCCTGATCAGTGGCTTATCCTGCCCCTAACCAATTTTGACGGCATGGCAAGCCCTGCCTTGCGCTTTATGTTCAATGGCATCCAACAGGACGGCGGCCCGATGCTCAACGTATGGATGAGTGTTGATGGCGGCTCTTTCGAAAAAGTTTGGGACAGCAACATGAACGCCTCTTTTGCATCGGGAAATGCTGACTTGCAATGGCTGAGCACTACCCTGAACCTGAAAAAGGCCGGACAGAAGGAAAATGTGCGCATTGCTTTTCAATATATTGGGGAAGGAGAAGGATTCTTTGCCCTTGATAAAATTGAATTCCTGAGTGCCGGCGCCATCACCTACAATGTGAACATTTCCGTTAACCCCGATTATTCAGGAACCGTAACAGGAAATGGCACCTATCTTTCTGGTCAGCAAGTAGTGGTAAGGGCTAACCCCAACCTGGGTTACCTTTTCTCGGGATGGATACAGGGGGGCAACGTGCTCAGCACTGAGCCCGAATATGCTTTCTCAATGCCGGGCGGGAATGTGAACCTGACGGCTTCCTTCATCTCCGATCCTACTTCTGTCAAGTTGCCCGAAGAAAGGGCAAGCGGTTTTGAAGCCTACCCAAACCCCGCCCGCGACTACATCAGCATTCGTTTCAACCTGGCCATCCGTTCGGCTGCCATCAGACTCTACAATGCCCAGGCACAGCTGGTGAGCCTGCTTGAGCCAGGCGATATCTTCCCCGGGGAGGAACACCAACTGAACCTGGCCGGCCTGCCCAAAGGAATTTACTTCATACGGATCCGAGGAGTGGATACCGAAGAGGTTCTGAAAATTATTATTTCAGACTAATGAAAAAAAACGGGTGTGTAGTTTTTAATGACTACATACCCGTTTCAGTTTTTAACCTGCTCATATTTAAAGATTAAAACATTTGTTTCAGCCTCACCCAGGCTTTTAAAGCGTTTTGACTGCTCAAATTTGAGTCGCCGAACGCCCGATCTTTCAGTTTTTTTTCATTACTTTGAATGTTTTTTGGCTATCCTGAAACTGGGATTTTCCCAAAGAAACAAAGTGTATAACACTAATTATCAATAAGTAAACTCATCAATAACCCGAATAAACCATGTCGATTAAGCAGAAAACGCTCGATTTGAAGATGCGCATGCAGAATGCCTTGCAAGGAGGTGGCCAGAAAGCCATCGAAAAGCAGGTGGCCATGGGTAAGATGACCGCCCGTGAAAGGATTATTGCCCTGCTCGATCCCAACTCTTTTCACGAGTATGACCTTTTTGTTGAGCATGCCGCCAGGGATTTTGATATGGATAAAAAGCACCTTCCGGGCGATGGGGTGATTACAGGCACGGGCACCATCAGCGGCTTCCCTGTCTGTATCTTTGCCCAGGACTTTACCGTGGCAGGCGGATCCCTGGGCTTAATGCACGCCCGCAAGATCACCAAGATCATGGACCATGCCATGCGGCTCAAGATCCCCCTCATCGGGATCAACGATTCGGGAGGTGCCCGCATCCAGGAAGGCGTAAACTCACTGGCCGGATATGGAGAGATCTTTTTCCGCAACACCCAGGCTTCAGGTGTCATTCCCCAGATTTCCGTTATCCTTGGGCCCTGTGCTGGCGGCGCCGTTTACTCCCCTGCCCTGACCGATTTCGTGTTCGTGGTCGACAAGATCTCCAAGATGTTCATCACCGGCCCCGAGGTCATTAAATCGGTCCTGGGCGAAGAGATCAGCATGGAAGAACTCGGCGGTGCCCGGGTACACAGCGAGATCACAGGCAACGCCCACTTCTTTGCCAACAGTGAAGCCGAGTGCTTCGACCAGATCAAGAAACTGGTGTCATATATCCCCTGGAACAACACCAAAAAGGCCGATCCATTCCCCAAGAAAGCACCGAAAACAAGGCAATACCGCATCAGCAACATCATCCCTACCGATCCGCGCGAGCCCTATGACGTGCGTGATGTGATCCGTTCCATCAGTGACGATAGCGACTTTTTTGAAGTACAGGAGCTATTTGCCGCCAACATCGTCATCGGCTTTGGGCGCTTGAATGGTGAAACAATAGGTTTCGTGGCCAACCAGCCCCTGGTACTGGCAGGCGTGCTCGATGTCGATTCCTCCGATAAGGCTGCCCGCTTCATCCGCTACTGCGACGCCTTCAACATCCCGCTGGTGACTCTGGTTGACCTTCCGGGTTACCTGCCCGGCATCGACCAGGAACACGCAGGGGTGATTCGCCACGGCGCCAAGATACTGTATTCATACAGCGAAGCCACCGTCCCCAAGATCACCGTGATTCTGCGTAAAGCCTACGGTGGTGGGTATATTGCGATGTGCTCACGACACCTGCAAGCCGACTTTGTCTTCGCATGGCCCACCGCCGAAATTGCCGTGATGGGACCTGAAGGCGCTGCCAATATCATCTTCCGAAGCGAGATCATGAATGCCGACGACCCGGAGGAAGTAAGGCGTACCAAAGTGGAAGAATATAAGCAGAAGTTTGCCAACCCCTATGTAGCCGCTGCCCACGGATATATCGATGCAGTAATAGAACCCTCTGAAACCCGCAGGTTTGTCATTCACGCCCTGGATATCTCCTCACAGAAATCGGAAAAAAGCCCCGAGAAAAAGCACGGAATCCCCCCATTCTAAAAAAAGAACTGTCCATTTTCCCTTGGAAGATTCTTTGCCAGAAAACCAAAAAAAAGAACAGAATGGAAGACAAAACACTGCAACAGGACGATCAGCAATTTGTAGAGTTCATCGTCGATGCTGACATATACCGCACCACGGTAAACAAAAAATACAGCCGTCGCAAGCCCTATGAGCCCCTGAATCCGAAAATGATCACCGCTTTTATGCCGGGCACCATCCAGGATGTCTATGTAAAACCCGGGCAGGAGGTAAAATCGGATACCATCCTATGTATCCTTGAGGCAATGAAGATGAAAAACAAGCTCTTTCCGCCCTTTAAGGGAATCGTCAAAACCATTAACGTTGAACCCGGACAATTGGTTCCCAAAAACTTTGTGATCATTGAACTTGAATAACTCATACGAATTCCTTGACCAGACTTAACCTCCAAAGTCCCGGTTTCGGCGGCAGTTTTTTACTCCACTTATGAATTTAGTCTTTGCCAGCAGTAACCTCCATAAGCTCCGGGAAATTGCAGACATCCTGGGGCCCGGCTTTACCCTCCTGAGCCTGAAGGATATCGGATGTAAAGAGGATATCCCCGAACCCTGGCCCACGCTTGAAGACAACGCCCTGGCCAAGGCCAGGTATGTCAATGTTCGTTACGGGCTCGATTGCTTTGCTGATGATACCGGCCTCGAGGTTGAAGCCCTTGATGGGAAGCCCGGCGTGATGTCAGCCCGTTATGCAGGACCGGGTAAAAACAGCCGCGACAATATGCTGAAACTCCTGGAAGAATTAAAAGGCGAAACCAATCGCAGGGCGCGGTTCAGAGCAGTGATCGCCCTGATACACTATGGGCAGGAATTTCTTTTTGAGGGCATCGTCAATGGCCATCTTACCCATCAACCAAGCGGTGAGGGAGGCTTCGGATACGATCCCATTTTTATTCCTGAGGGATACGATCAAACCTTTGGAGCATTATCGCCAGGGATCAAGAACAGCATCAGCCACCGCTACCGCGCCATTGAAAAATTGGTCCAATTCCTGAAGAAGAATAGCTAATCAATGATTCAACAGCCTGAACATCAAGAGTTACCGGCAAAAAAATTCTAGAGTAAAACCTTAAAAAGGCCTATGAACGCAAGGCCTCTTGGATCACGATGGTAAAGAGCTCCCTGATGGCAATACCCTCGAAGGCAGCCTGCTGGGGCACAATGCTGGTCTCCGCCATCCCCGGGGTAATGTTGGCCTCAAGGAAAAACAACTGTCCTTTCGAGTAAATAAAATCAATGCGGGCCAAGCCCTTGAGCTCTAACTTCTCATAGAGAAGCTTGGTGGTTTCCTTTACGCGGGCAGAAAGTTCGTTCGTAATGCGGGCCGGGGTGATCTCATCAGCAGCCCCTTTGGTGTATTTGGCCTTAAAGTCGAAAAACTGTGCCTCTGTTTTGCTGACGATCTCGGTCACAGGAAGGACCCTGACGTGTTGATCCTGCCTGAAGGCCCCGCAGGTAAGCTCGGTACCCTGCAAGTATTCCTCCACAAGCACCTCATCATCATGGGCAAAGCCCATTTCAATGGCCTCCAACAGTTCGCTTTGCTCCCTGACGAAATTGGTGCCCAGGCTCGATCCCCCCTTGTTGGGCTTCACAAATACGGGCAAATTTACCTGGCCCAGCACCTCTTCAAGGCTGGGGTTGTGGCCTCGCCTGAACTTGACAGACCGGGCCACGGGGATTCCCCAACGGCCAACCATCTGGTTGCAGAAATACTTATTGAATGTCAGAGCCGAGGACAGCATCCCTGAAGTGGTATAGGGAAGCCCCATCAAATCAAAATAGCCCTGCAGCTTCCCGTCTTCACCGGGCGTCCCGTGAATGGTGATAAAGGCGCAGTCAAACATCACTTTCTTTCCCTCACGAACTACCGAAAAATCGTTCTTATCCACAGGGTGTTCTGCCCCGCTGTCGTCAAGAAACACCCATTTCTTCTTGTGGATCACAATGGTATATACATCAAAAAGAGTAGGGTCAATATTCCTTTGAATCATTTTGGCGCTTTCTATAGAGATCACATATTCTCCCGAATCGCCGCCTGCTACCAATGCAATGTTTTTTTTCACAGGATAATTATTTATTTTCCAGGGAATTAACAAACCGAAAATGCCGCGGGCTCTGCCGGTGCATACCGGGGCATTTCTCACAACAAACTTAAGAAAAATTGAAGGCCTCGCAGCCTATGCAGAAAAAATCAGCATTAATTCGTATTTTTACGCTTTAATTAAATTTCACGATGAGTCTTTGGGAATTTGTCAAAAGCAAGGTCTTCCTTCGTAATGTGCTGCTGGCTGCCGCAGCCGGAATAGTGGTTTTATGGGTATCACTGAAACTGCTTGATATATATACACACCACGGCCGAACAATTACCGTTCCAGACCTCAATGGCCTAACCGAACAGGAAGCTTCGACCATTTTGCGAAAAATGGATCTGCGGTATACGATCAACGACTCCATCTTCGATGACACCAGCCCCAAAGGGACCATTGCCAGCCAGGATCCCTTGCCGGGCATTGAGGTGAAAAAGAACCGCACCATTTACCTCACCAAGGTTGCCGTGCTGCCCGAGATGGTACCCATGCCCAACCTGGTTGACCTTTCGATGCGTCAGGCACTGGCGCTGCTGGAAGCCTATGGCCTGAAGGTCGGAAATATGGAATACAGGCACGACATCGCCCAGAATGCCGTCCTGGATCAAAAGTTCAACAACGGGAAAATAGAGCCTGGCACTTCGGTCGAAAAAGGCACAGCCATCGACCTGGTCATCGGCAGGGGCCTGGGCGAGACTACCGTCAGAGTTCCTTCCCTGCTGGGAAAGCCCCGCAATGAGGCCATCGACGCCCTCCATGCCGTTTCGCTTAATGTTGGCACCGAGGAATTCCTCGACGACCAGGACGACGACCCCAGGGTCTTCCAGCAATCGCCCGACCCCAACATGCAACGGCAGCACCTGCTGGCAGGAAGCTCTGTCAATCTTACGTACCGTTCGGGCAGGCGCTTTGACTTCGATGAATACCTTTCGGAAATGGAAAACGTGTCCGTTCCCCTCCTTTACGGGAAAAACCCCGAGGAGGTCAGGGCAAGCCTGGAAGAAAATTCGCTGGTGCTGGGCAATGAAACCTTCGAAAAAAACGTTTCCAGACAGAATGCCAGGGTGTACAAGCAGGAGCCCGATTACAACCAGGATGTCCTTGTCAGGAAAGGCAGCAAAGTGGATGTCTGGTACCGCTCCATCGATCAGTTTTAACCCCTTTCGGGAATAAAACCCACAAAAGCCCCATGAGCCCCAGAAAAGAGCAAGAAATATGAATAAAGCCATTTCCGCTTTCATTGGATTTCTGCTACTGAGCACGGTAGCCACGGCCCAGGAGATGCTGTTGCCTTTGCTCAGCAACCCCCGGAAAGCCGCCATTGAAACCCAGATAAAGACCCAGAATGCCGAACCTAAGCAGCTGAACCTTCCCTTCCGTGAGGACTTCAGCTACCCAGGCCCATTCCCCGATCCGGCACTCTGGGCCGACAGCTCGGCATTCATCAACAACAGCTTTGCCGTTCATGCCAAGACCGTTGGGGTGGCCACCTTCGATGCGCTCGATAAGCAGGGAAATATCTATGAAGAAGCTTTTGAGAATGCTTACCAGTTTGTGGCTGACCACCTGACTTCACATCCTATCAGCCTGGGCGAGCTGGCCCCCGCCGACTCGGTCCTGCTCAGCTTTTATTACCAACCGCAGGGCAAGGGCAGCGCCCCGCGCGACCGCGACTCCCTCGTGCTCGAATTCTTGCGCAGCCCGGGCTATTATGACGAAAACGAAGAAGGCGAAACCGTTTGGGTACCCGATGAATGGGAATCCGTTTGGCGGGCTGAGGGCGAATCCCTAGCCAACTTTGCCAATGAAAGCTTCCCCTACTTCAAACGCGTGGCCCTCTTTATTACCGACCCCGCATTCTTCCGCAACGACTTCAGATTCAGGTTTAAAAACTACTCCAGTTTTTCCATCGAGACCAATAAAACCCCCGTCAATATGGGGGGAAATAACAATATCTGGAACATCGACTACATCCTGCTCGACCAGGGACGAAGCGTTTTCAACGAATCCTATTTCGACATCGCCTTTGCCGATGGGGCCTCCTCCATCCTAAAGCACTATACCTCGATGCCCTGGTCCCATTACATCATAAACCCACAATCGCACCTGAAAAGCAATCTCGATCTGAAGATCACCAACCTGGGAGGCATTATTTACAACTACGTCTACCGTTATTTCATCCAGGATGAATCAGGCACCAACATCAGGACCTATTCCGGCGGGACCTGGAATATCGCCCCCTTCATTCAGGAAGGCTATCAGAACTACCAGCCCCATACCAACCCCATCGTCATCCAGAACCCCCTGCCCACTGCCCCTGCTGCTGAGCGCCATTTCAAGGTGATTCATATTATTCGCGAAGGCGTGGCAGGCGACAGCTACCAACGCAACGACACCATCGTTTACGAGCAAGTATTCCGGAATTATTTCGCCTACGACGACGGGGTGCCTGAGAGCGGTTATGGCCTGGCCGGAAAAAATGCCCGCGGTGCCTATCGCTTCATCCTCAGCAAAACCGACACCCTGGAAGCGGTACAGTTCTTTTTCAACCGCACCCTTTCGGAAAGCAACGACATTCCTTTTTACCTGACCGTTTGGAAAAACCTCGACCCTGAAGAGATCCTCTATGAATCGGAAGTCATCACCCCCGAATTTGAGGATGGCCTCAATGGCTTTGCCACCTTTTACCTGGATGAGCCCATCCCGGTGTCTGACACCATCTACATTGGCTGGCGCCAGCTCAACGAGGGATTCCTGAACATTGGGTATGATGCCAACGGACAGGCAGGCCAAAACATTTTTTACAATATTGGCAATGAATGGGTGCCCACCATTTACGAAGGCGCCTTGATGATCAGGCCAGTTTTCGGTCCCCAGCAAACCGTGGCGGTTGAATTACCCCGGCTCAGCTTGGGCGTGAATGTCTACCCGAACCCCTTGCACCACGGACTCCTGAACATAAGGCTGGATGAACCCGGCCTGCATCCCGAAGAAGTAAGGCTTGAGGTGTTCGACCTCAGTGGCCGCCTCCTGCTTTCAGGAGAATACATAAAAGAGCTGGATGTCAGCGCCTTCAGCAACGGCATTTACCTCCTGCGCATCACCCATCCGCCAAGCCACCAAAGCCGGGCCCTGCGCTTCATTATTGCCCGTTAAAACTACAGGGAATGATAGACGAAAGAGACCTTCCCGAAGAGGATGACCTGGAAGAAAGCGGCGACGAACAGGAGTTGTACGAGCATTACCGCTTTGTCGCCGATCGTGGACAAGGCCTGCTGCGGATCGACAAATATTTGACTTCGCGCATCGAAAATGCCAGCCGCAACAAGGTCCAGATGGCCGCAAAGGCAGGCAACATCCTGGTCAACGAACAACCCGTAAAATCGAACTACAAAGTCAAGCCCGGCGATGTGATCAGCATCGTGATGGCTTATCCGCCCCGCGAAATTGAGCTGATCCCCCAGGACATCCCCATCAATGTCCTGTTTGAAGATGACGACCTGATCGTGATCAACAAGGAGGCAGGCCTGGTGGTCCATCCCGCATACGGCAACTATACAGGCACCCTGGTCAATGCCCTGGTACATCGCTTTGGAAATCTGCCCCTGCAAAACGAAGAGGACATCAAACCAGGGCTGGTGCATCGCCTCGACAAGAACACCTCGGGCATAATGGTTGTGGCCAAGACCGAGATTGCCCAAACCCGCCTGGCCAAGCTGTTCTTCGACCGAAAAATCGACCGCATTTACAACGCCCTGGTGTGGGGCGACTTTAAGGAAGATGAAGGCACAATCACGGGACACATAGGCCGCAGCCTGAAAAACCGCAAGGTGATGGATGTATTCCCCGATGGCGCCTATGGCAAACACGCCATAACCCATTACCGCGTACTCGAGCGATTCGGATATGTGACCCTGGTGGAATGCAAGCTTGAAACAGGACGAACCCACCAGATCAGGGCCCACTTCAAGTATGTTGGCCATCCTGTATTTAATGATGATACCTACGGGGGAGACAGGATACTCAAAGGAACCACGTTTACGAAGTACAAGCAGTTTATCACCAACTGCTTTAACCTCCTGCCGCGTCATGCACTGCACGCCAAAACCCTCGGATTCAAACACCCCACCACTGGGAAAACCATGTTTTTCGACTCAGAACTGCCTGACGACATGCAGCAGGTGATCGGAAAATGGCGAAATTACGTCATCCACCGCAAACTGGATGAGGAGGAAACGGGCTCCGACGAAACAATTCCCGAAAAACCTCCGAAAACGGAAGAGGAAAACTAAACTCCTGTCAAGCTTTTTTTAGATTACATTGAGCCTTTTTAAGGGCTTCCTTCCCTTTAAACAAGGAATTCATTGCTCAGGTCAAGAGAAAAGATGTCTTTAAAAATTCAATGCTCCCCCTCCAAAAAGTCCCAAGATTCCAGCCTAAAATCCAGACAATAATTAAAAGGACAAGGCTCATCCACAACAATAAACATGCATCATTTTTTCATTTCTGAAAGCCAGCATCCACGGGCTATACGGGGAGTTTAAACGGTGTTTAGTCGGTTTNNTTTAAACCGACTAAACACCGTTTAAGCTAAAAAGCAGTTTTGTGGTATTATGGAGCGAGGCCCAACTGTTTAGAAGCGAAAATTGACCCCTGCCATAAAATGCCTTCCTGCCTGGGGAAAATAACCATCTTCGATGGTAGTCATCCCCTGGTCGCCAACTACGCCCTTATAAATCCAGGCGTTAGTTTCGTAAAGCGCGTTAAAGAGGTTGCTGACCTGGGCCACCAGTTCGACCTCACGGAAGAAGCTTGGGTGAAGCACGTAATTCAGCCTTAAATCGTTGACAAAATAAGCGTCCAGGGCCCGGTCATTGCTCATGGTGTTGTCGATGTACTGCTTGCCCACATATTTGCTGTTCAGGCTGAGGTAGAGGTCCTCCAGGGGCTCAAAGGTGAAGATGCTTGCAGCCACCACCGATGGGGAGAACGAAATATCAGTATCGAGGTATTCCTGCACATCGGTACCCGTCCAGTTCCAGTCATTATCGTAGGCATCGGAATATTCGACAAAGAGCTCAATTTTATTCCTGCTGAAGGATGCATTGCCCTGCCACTGCAGCTTTGGGCTGATGATCAGGCCTGCCTCCAGTTCAATTCCTGCGCGGTAGCTGTCCTCAATATTGGTTCGGGTAAAGCCCCCAACATCATTGATCTGGCCTGTGAGGATCAATTGGTCCTTGTAATCCATCAGGTAAAGGTTGGCGGCAAGCAGGGTTCTTTTCCCCTGGAAGCGGTAGCCCAGTTCCACGTTGCGCATGGTCTCGGGGCGGGGGCGGCTTTCGGGCGAGGACTCGGTGAAGTCGCGCCTGACGGGCTCACGATTGCCGATTCCGGCAAAGGTGTAAACAGTACCGGAAGGGTTGATGGCCCAACTGATACCCGCCTTGGGGTTGAAGAAATCATAACTGACCGTCTGGTCGATGGGCACTACTTCGCCCATCACCCAGGCAGGGCCTTCAAAGGTATAGCCCACATGGCGGTACTGCATATCGGCCAGGACATTCAAGCCTGGCAGCAGCTCAAAAATGGCCTTCACATAGGTATTGATATCATCCTTCAGGGCATCGTTGTCGTAATACCTGAAGTCTTTGTTCACGTGCTGGGCATAACGCGCCCAGATGATCTCGCCAAAGTGATGGCCATTGTAATGGTTGGCCGCGCCACCCCAGGTAAGCGAGAGCCTGTTGAAGGAATTGTAGTTCAGCGAGAAGACCATCCCTGCAAAATGATTGTCGAGCCAGCGCTGCCTGATCAGGTCGCTGCGGCTGATGGTCTGCTCGCCCAGCTCGACATTGGGCAGGTTGTAGCTGCTGAACTTGTCGTCGTAGCGGTACTGCTCATAATAGCCACGGCCGCGGGTGTAGTGCAGGGAAGCACTGGCTGTCAGCTCGGAAGAAAAAGCATGGGAGAGGTGGAGCTGATAATGGTCCTGCTGGTAGTTATCGGTTTCATTGTCATAAAACAGGGCATTCCCATCATTGTCGTAATAAAGGCCCGAAGGGTTGTAGGTGCGGTCGGTTTCCAGCAGAAAGCCGGGCACCCCGTTCCAGGCCTGGTAAGTCGACTGGGTACCCGAGAAGGTAATGGCCTTGATCACGGTCTTTTTGCCAAAAAAGCCTCCTGAGAGGTAGAATGACTTAAGGTCGGAGGAGCCACGATCGACATAGCCATCGGAAGCGATCCTGGAAAGTCGTCCGTCGAAGGCCCATTTGCCCTTCAACAGGCCTGTGCCGAAGCTGGCGGTGTTTTTCAGGGTGTTGAAGGAGCCGAAGGAGTTCTCCAGCTCAGCATAAGTGGTTTCCTTCAGGTCGTGGGTCTTCAGGCTAATGGTGGCGCCGAAGGCCCCTGCCCCGTGGGTGCTGAGCCCCACTCCGCGCTGCACCTGCATACTGCTGACCGATGTGGAAACATCGGGGGTGTTGACCCACCAGACGCCGTGCGATTCAGGGTTGTTGAGCGGCACTCCATTGAGGGTCACGTTGATGCGGGTATCGTCGCTGCCCCTGATCTTCATCCAGGTATAGCCTACCCCTGCCCCGGCATCCGAGCTGACAATCACCGAGGGCGTCAGACTGATCAGGAAGGGCAGGTCCTGCCCCAGGTTTCTGCTAGCCAGCTCATCGCCCCGGATGTCGGTATAGGTTGCAGGGGTGCGCCCATCGGCACGCAAGCCGGTTACGATCACCTCGCCCGCCAGGGTAGCTGTGGGCACCAGGCCAACCTCAAGAGGCGAACGGGCTGGCAGCTCAATAGTCACCTCAGCCGTTTCATATCCTATGTAGCTCACCAGAACCACTGCCAATCCTGCAGGCAGGTTATCGAGCTCAAAACGGCCTTCGTTGTTTGTGAAAACCCCTTTAAAAGTTCCTTTTACAACAACATTGGCCCCGGGCAGGGCCATCAGGGCCTCCTTGTCATAAATGCGGCCCTGCAGTGCATGCTGGCTCATACCAGCCAATGACATGATCAGGCATAAAGCCGTGACCAGCATCTTTCTTCTCATTTTAAAAATTCCTTTTTTTCTGGTTAAACATTGAGCGGAAAATAGGGAAAAAGACCGCTCTTTGTTTATATCCCTTCCCTTCGCCGGCATTACCCGGAGCAGGTTCAATGGGTTTGATCTCAGCCCGTGATTTAGGGCACCCCTATTTCTTGAAAAGCAATGCAAAGTTAATAATATTCCCGCTGAAAGCAAAAGAGAATTGCCGGCTTTTGGGTTTAAAAAGGCAGATAAGTTGGGAAGCACAAACATATTTTCATTAATTTGCATAAAAAATTTCGCATGAAGCTGATCATTATCAACGGCCCCAACCTGAACCTCTTAGGCAATAGGGAGCCTGACATTTACGGCAAGGAAGGATTTGGCGGATACCTTGAAAAACTCAGGGCCTGGTTCCCCAATGTCCATATTGATTATTTCCAGAGCAATCTTGAGGGGGAGTTGATCAGCAAGATCCAGGACACAGGCGCCTGGGTTGACGGGATCGTCCTCAATGCGGGAGGCTATACCCACACCAGCGTGGCCCTGGCCGATGCCCTTGCAGCCATGAAAGCCCCCGTGATCGAGGTGCACATCTCAAACATCTTTGCCCGTGAAGACTTCAGGCACCGTTCGCTGATCGGGCCTCACTGCACCGGATGTATTGCGGGCTTTGGCCTCGACAGCTACCGCCTGGCCGTTCAAAACTTCATTCATTCAGGGCAAAAAAACAAAGGATAAACACCGGGGAATCAAGACATTCTCTTGTGATTAATCGTAAGGAAGGTTTTCTTCCTTCGGATAAAATGCGTAAAGGCAATGCTGCCCTTATACATACCTGATGGGAGATTTTTGGGCAGGCTTGCTGCATGGTCACGGATTTTGCGGATGCTCCTGAAAAAAGCGAAATGCGCCCTGCACACGGCGCAAGCATCGGCCCATTTGCCTCCTGCCAGGAAGCTAAGGGCGGCCATGACATCCAGCCCAAGGCGTATGGGGAGGATGGGATAAAAATAACGCGTGGGCATGTTTTTGGTCAGCAGCCACAGGCTGTTGCGGAAATTCAGGAAGGTCTTCAGGGGGCTCGACTTGGGCAGGGTGCCTCCGCCCACATGGTATACCCTTGAAGCAGGGATGGCGGCGATCTTGTATCCCAGGTTTTGCAGGCGCCAGCAGAGGTCGACCTCTTCCATATGGGCAAAGAACCTGTGGTCGAAGCCGCCTGCCTTGCGGAAGGCATCAGCCCGGACAAAGAGGCAGGCCCCTGTGGCCCAGAACACCTCCATGGGTTCGGCATATTGCCCGCGCGCTTCTTCCAGGTGCTGAAAGATACGACCCCTGCAAAAGGGATAGGCAAGAATGTCGATAAACCCACCTGCAGCCCCTGCATATTCATAGCGTTGTTTTTCGTGCCATGAAAGGATGTCCGGCTGGGCCGCAGCAACCCTCGGATTGGCTTCCAGATATTCGATGACAGGCTCGACCCAATGGGGTGGTACCTCAATGTCTGAGTTGAGGAGCACAAAATAATCAGCTTCGACCTGCCCGAGGGCGGCGTTGTAACCTCCTGCATAACCCAGGTTTTCCTTTAGACGGATCAACTGCAATTCAGGATAATGCTCCTCCAGAAAATCAATGGAATCATCCGAAGATGCATTGTCGGCAATGACAACCCTGGCCCGGGCAGGGCTGTGTTCGATAACGGAGGGCAAGAACTGCTCGAGAAAGGATTTACCGTTCCAGTTCAGGATTACAATGGCCACCCCGGGGTTTATCATACAGGGAAAATTTTTTCAAGACAGGCCTTTCAGGGGCCTGCACTTGTAAAAGTAAGGTTTTTCGGCCACAGGGGGTCAAATAAATTTTCTTAGGACAAAAGAAATTTTTACTACTTTTGCCGCGGAGAGATGGCAGAGTGGTCGATTGCGGCGGTCTTGAAAACCGTTGAGGGTTAAACCTCCGGGGGTTCGAATCCCTCTCTCTCCGCCAAAGCCTCCCTTTATATCAAAAGCCACTTCGGTGGCTTTTCTTTTTTTTAATCCGGTAAAAAATCAAAGGAGAGACCACCTCAAAGGACTGAGGTTGACTCTTCTGCGTCTGTGGCCAAACTTCTTATCCGCTTACCATCAAAGCGCAACCCCTGGGTAAAACCCCACCTGTCAGCCCCTGATATACTTTCCTGAATATTTCCCTCCCTATCCTTACTCAAAGCTAAAACGTATTTTAAACAAACATTAAACGGACTTAAGACGGACTTAAGACGGATTATGTACGTCTTAAGTACGTCTAAAGTACGTCTTAAGTACGTCTTAGGTACGTCTAAAGTACGGTAATGTCTCCTCCCTGAAACTGCTTTTGGGAGGCATGACCCGGGTTTGCCTGGAAACAATTATGAAACAAAAATGCGATTGCGAAAAAAGGAAGAGGCCATCTCAAAGCATCACCTTGAGACGGCCTCCTTCTTTATGATTTTTTCCGAACTGGGGCTAACGGGAAGAAACGCTGGATGCGCCGCTGGTATTGACATTTAGAGATGCACCGCCAGCCACTTTCAGGCTTGAGGCGCCGCTGGCCTTACCCGTGACCTGCCCGGAAACGGTAATCTGCATATCGCTGGCACCGCTTAAGCCCACCTCAGCAAGCTCGCAGTAGAGGCCATACGATTTCAAATCGGAGGCTCCTGAGAGCTCCGCTTTCAGGAAACGGGTATTGCCCTCCAGGCGCACATCAGAGGCCCCGCTGGCATCCACCTCGAGGCTTGCAGCCTCCACCTCAAGTTTAACATTCCCTGCCCCACTGCACTTTATTACCAGGGACTCCTGTGTGAGCAGATTAGGGGCTTCCACTTCGGCGGCCCCGCTGCAACTGATCTTTTCAAAGATCGGGGCGGTAACATGCACCACGATATCCTTATGGTTGCGCAGGGAGGTCATGGGTTCTACGCCAATCTTCAGGGTATTGCCTGATACTTCCGTGCGTATGTATGGAAGGAGGTTGTCATCGGCGGTAACCAAAACCTCATAGGGGGAGCCCTGGCTGATTACCAGTTTGATGGCGCTGCCAACCGATACTGAAGAAAAAGATGGGGTGTCGCGGATTTCGGAGGCAATAATACCGCTACCGCTGATTGAGCTGCCGCAGGCTACAAAGGCAGAACTTGCAAAAAACAGGGCCAGCAGGACCAGGCTTGCCATCCTGTTGCTTTTTTTCATTACGCTTGCTTTCATCATTTGCTATTTTCTTGTTAAGAATATGAATAGGTTTTCGAAACATCCAGCTAAAAACATGCCTTGCTGAATAAAATATTAATATACAACTAATTACAATCAAAAACAATAAAAGCGAATCAGCTAAAGTGTCCGTTTTTCAATCCCTGATGACCGAAATCGAACAGTGAAACAGGAAGGATAGTGCTTCTTTCAGCCCCCAAAAAAGGGGCAAGCCCAAATGGATTTGCCCCTGTTAAAGAACCCTTTCAGCTGCTTAAACCAGGAAAAGCGGCTTATCAATAAATGACTCGTAAACAGGACGCAGGCGTTCGGTGTTGTAGTGTTTGTTGATGTCGATGAGTTTCTTGGTGCTGGTCACGATATCCACGGGGATATTGTCGTAACGGCCATTTTTAAGGATTACCAGCCTGCCGTGGATACCTTTGAGCACCAGGTCGAGGGCCAGGTTACCGTAAGCCATAGGCACAATGCTGTCAATGGCATCGGGGTCACCCGAACGCACGAGGTATCCCAGGTGCTGGTTGATGGTTTCCACACGGCGGCCGTTGTTGAATTGCGGGCTGACATCCTTGATCTTGGCAGAAACGGCATCCCCGATGCCACCCAGCTTGGCATGGCCAAACATGTCCCTTTCATTGTTGGAGAACATCATATCGACGCCTTCAAATGCCGCGCCTTCTGATACCAACACCACTGAGTACTTGCTGGGGTTCTTGAGCCGGTCCTGCACCAGGAGCTCGGTTAGGTGTTCAATCTTAAACTTGTATTCAGGGATTACGCAGCGGTTGGCAGCGCCTGCCATAGTGGGCAGCAGGGCGGTGAAGCCGGCATAGCGTCCGAATACCTCAATTACGAGAACGCGCTCGTGCGAACCTGCCGAAGTCCGCAAAAGGTTAGTCATAGCAATGGTACGGGTGATGCAGGTACTGAATCCAATACAGTAATCAGTACCGGGTACGTCGTTATCCATGGTTTTGGGGATGGCCACCACTTTGACGCCTTCCTGGTAGAGACGGACAGAATAGCTCAGGGTATCATCGCCCCCGATGGGAATCAGAAAGTCAATCCCAATGAAATCGATATTCTTCAAAACCTCGGGCGTAAGGTCGTTGACCTCAGCCTTGTATTTATCCTTGTACTGATCGGGAACAAGCCTGAGGGGCACGTGACTGGGCCTGGTGCGCGAGCTATGCAGGAAGGTTCCCCCTGTACGGCCTGCGCGGTTAACGATATCCTCGGTCAACTCAACAAAATTTTGTGAATTATCTGCTTTCTTGTCGCGAATCACTTCCATGATGCCCGCCCAGCCCCTGCGAATCCCAACGACCCTGTAGCCTTCGCGCAGGGCACGTATTGTTATGGCCCTGATGGCAGGGTTCAGCCCGGGGACATCACCCCCTCCGGTAAGAATTCCAATGGTTCCTTTAATGTTTTGTGTCGTCATTTTCTTAAGGTTTTTCTATGTCGTGTATGTTCTTTGCGGAGGCCGCTCAGAATAAAAGCACCCTTTCCCCCAATGAAGGCATAAAATTATAAAAAACTCGCCTCTTTGTTCCCGATTTCTTGCATTTTTTTGCTGGTTATTTTTACCTTCGTTACTGATAATGAACCTTAACAAGGACTGTCAGGAACTTACTATTTAAAAGGGAATTATGGAAAATTTCAGGATCTACAATCCCGTAGAATTACACTTCGGGGCAGGTGTTGTAAAGAAACTGGGTAGCCTTGCATCGGCATATGGGAATAAAGCACTTCTGGTTTATGGCAAAGGCTCGGTTAAAAGGAACGGATCCTACCGGGAGACGCTGCAGAGCCTGCTGGATGCGGGAATAGAGGTGGTTGAATTCGATGGGATCAAGTCCAATCCCATCATTGAGGATGTAGATGCTGCTGCTGACCTTGGCCGAAAGGAAGGGGTGAGCATGATCATTGCTGTGGGTGGAGGAAGTGTGATAGACAGCGCCAAGATCATTGCCCTGACAATCCCTGTCAGCCATTCAGGCTGGGAGTTTCTGGATGGTTCTGAGAAGCCCCTCAAGGCTTTGCCTCTTATAGGGGTGCTTACCCTGGCCGCCACGGGAACAGAGATGAATGCCGCAGCGGTTGTGCAGAGCGACACGCATCAGAAAAAGATCGGGTATGTGCATAAACTGATGTATCCCAGGCACAGCTTTCTCGACCCCACCTATACCTGCAGTGTCCCTGAAAACTATACGGCATATGGCATTGCCGACCTGATCGCCCATGCCCTGGAGGCTTGGTTTGGGGAGGGTGAAGCCAGCCTTTCCGACCGGTTCATCATCGCCATTATCAAGGAAGCACTGAAATATGGCCCTGCGCTGATGAAAGACCTTGAAAATTACGCCTTGCGGGCCCGTATCATGTACGCAGCCACCTGTGCCCTCAACGGGATGACGGTTCCGGGTAAGAAATCGCAGGACTGGGGGGTGCATAACATCGGCCATACCCTGGGCGTGAAGTGGGACCTGGCACATGGGGCCACCCTTTCCATCGTTTACCCCGCCTGGCTGAAGCTGCAGCAGGATCGCATTCAGGACAGGATCACCGAGCTGGGCTCAGCGCTCTTTGGCTGTGAATCCGTTGAAGACACCATCTACAAATTCGAGTATTTCTTTAAGCTTATTGGATGCCCCATCACTCTTTCCCAGGCAGGGATCCAATGCAGTAAGGCCGACAAGGACGACCTGCACAGGATTATGCAATTGAACCAGGTGGATGGGATCCATCACAAGCTCAATGAGGAGGATTACCGCTTCCTGATCGATCATATGGCCTGATCATCTGCTTACAACAAAAACCACCTTTATTTGTTTTCCTGTGAGGCACAGGCTTTGCACAGAAACGGGGCTGTTCCCGGCCCTCGAAGTATGTCTGGCGAAAGTTTAAATCCAATGCATCATGAAACTTCTACTTCTTTTATGGCCCCTGCTCTTTGGCGCCTGCGGTCCGAATGACAATAACTCAAAAACATCTAACGATATGGCAGATCTAAATCATCATGAAACTCCTTTGCTGGAAACGGCCACCTTTGGAGGCGGTTGTTTCTGGTGCACTGAGGCCGTCTTTCTAAAAGTCAGGGGCGTTCACAATGTAGTATCAGGTTATTCGGGTGGCAAAAGCCGCAACCCCTCCTACCGCGAAGTAACCAGCGGCACGACAGGGCACGCTGAAGTCATCCAGATCAAATATGACCCTGAAGTGGTAAGCTATTTGCAACTGCTGGAGATCTTCTTTAAGACCCACGACCCCACTACGCTTAACAGGCAGGGCGCCGACGTGGGCACACAATACCGCTCGGTGATCTTTTATCACAGCCCGCAGCAAAAGGAAATGGCTGAGCAAGTGAAGGACGCCCTGAACCGGGAAAAGATTTGGGACAATCCCATCGTAACTGAAGTTACAGAACTCAAGGCGTTTTACAAGGCTGAGGATTACCACCGGAATTACTTTGCGAACAACCCTAACCAGGCCTATTGCCAGTTTGTGATCGTTCCGAAACTGGACAAGCTGGAGCGGTTATTCAGGGAACAGCTCAAATAAGAAAAAGGAGGCCGCGGCCTCCTTTTTTTGTTTTATTCCAGGATGATTCTTCTATTTTTAGGATATCGTACCGTATAGCGCAGGGTCCTCTGCTGGGTTTCCCCACTGCGCAGTTCCATCCTCCAGCTCAGGAAGCCGCGGTCCTTGTCGTAGGCAGCACCCGACATTTCTTCCACAGACACTTCGATATCCTGCTGGGTTGACAATGGCACCTGGTCCTGGATGGTCAGGGTGATGGGTACCCCTTTGTTGTTGCGGGCGCTGACCTCCCATCCCACGGTATCGGTGGTGCGGTTGCCCAGGAAATTACGCTTGCTCTGGTCTTTGATGCGTTCGCGTTTTACGATAATATTCTGATCACGGCCCAGGGACAGTTCGAGGGTGTCCGTTGTCATGCCCGGGTCAATGAAGGTCTTGCCCAGGAAGGTGCCCTCCATAAAGAGGTTGGCCTCCCCGGGCAGCAGGGCGTAATCCTGCCAGTCAGCCACCCGGGCTACCAGGAAGGCATCGGTGTGTAGTTTAGGCACCACATAGTACTCATATTGCGCAGGAAGGCTGTGCCCCTCCAGTTCCACCACCCGCCGATCTCTTCCCGAGAAAAGGTTGTAAGGGGTGTTTACCACAAATTCGCGGGTCGTCTGCCCCTCCTGAACCTGGACAAAATCCTCTGCCGAAAGCGCTTCTTCGGCTTTGGGCGCAGGAGCATACTGTGCTGCTTCAGCATCCATTGCATATACTTCGTTTAAAACAGCGCCGGCCTGTCTTGCCCGCAGGGCGACAACATCCTCCTCATAGCGCAGAAACCACTGGGAGAGCCGGGGTTTCTGCCCCCATTGACGCGGATTGCCTGTAGAAAAGGTAAGCCTTACATTCTTCCAGTCTTCCCCCGTGTTCTGGAAAGCATCTGCCTTTAGCATAAGTTCGAGATTGCGGTCTATATCGGCTACTCTGACGTCGTAAACGGGCACCCAGCCGGCCTGGTATATGTTGTAGCTCAAGGAAAAGTTTGAATTGGAAGCGGCATGGGCAGAAACCTGTACGACCACCTCGCCCACCTGGGCCGTTGAATTTCCCCGCAGACGGCTGAGTTGCTGGTTTATGCGGTTGTAGCGTTCTTCATCCTTCTCAACATCCTGGCGGACCTTCAGCCAGTTGGCTTTAATCTCCTGCAGACGCTGGCGGAGGAAATCGGCGGCAGCCTTCAGTTCTGCAACCTGCACCCCCCGCTCGCTGCCTCCTAGTGAACGGTTGGCAGCCAGCAAGGCTTCCTCTTCTTCATAGACCTTGAGGGTGGCACGGTTGAGATCCAGACGGTTCTTGTAAAACCTGAGGCTGTCCTCCATTTGCCTGATCTCTTTGCTTAAAGCCGGGCTTTCCAAAAAATTGGTCCTGTGACTAACTGAAAGGATGGTAAGGGCTCCTGTGGCTCTTACCTGAATGCTTGAAGCATCAATATCAAGAGGAAGTTGGGTAAACACCAGTTCGTTGATGCCGGCAGGCACCCTGACCTGGGCCTCGCGTGTGAGCTGAGCCCCCTGAAAAAAGATCGTAGCCTCCTTCATTTCGGAAGTGACCTGCACTGGCTGACCCAGAGCCCAAAGGCCCGGAGCCAGCAGCAGGAACATGCTGATTGCGGATTTTATTTTCATACAGTTTACGTTTTAAAAACAGTTTAGTGGTTGCTAACAATAAATCGGTTGAGGTCACGGCTGCTTGAGCTGAAGCGGAAAGCCCGGTGCACCAGGAAGTAGTTCTGGGGGTCGACTGTGTGGGTATAGGCCACTTTCGCCAGGGTGAGTCTGTTCGATTCAAAGGCGAACAATCCCATCAATTCACTTATCTGGGCAGAAGTCACGTTGTTGGTAATAATAGCATGCTGTGCCAGTTCAAGGCGGCGGCTCTCGAAGCGTATGTTTGCCATGCTTTCCTTAAGGACCTTAAAGGCCTGGGGGCTCATGACGACCCTATAAGTGGCAGGATAATGGGCAGGACCATGGTTGACCTGAACGGGCCTGAGCGCCACTTTTTCGGTGACCACAAAGCGGTTGCGATGGTCAATGTGGGCGAACAGGCGCTTGCGGGCAGGTACCTGGATGTTTCCTGAAAAGACCACCCGTGGGGCACCCATCACATAATAAAGTCCGTTGAAGGAGCGATCGAAGCGCATCACTTCTATGTAGTGTTTTCCGGGGCGAAGGTCAGCGATTGTATAGGAACTGGCTTGCTGGTGGAAGGTGCGGTTGTCAACAGTAAGGTTGAAAGCAGCCCCGTCGTGCAGCGACAAAATAAGCTCAGACGGATTGGGATGTGAGGCAGCCAGGGTGAGGGCCATGCTCACAAAAGCAAAGGTCATCAGGAATTTTTTCATGGCATATTCCTCCATTTTTTAATAAAACTTAATCATCCTGATAAAACCAATTAGCGTGCCAAGGATACTTTTTCCCGAAAAAAACACCTCCAAGCCCCGCCAGGAGCTCTATGCCGACTTCACCGGAATCTCAAGCAGCCAGGTGACGATTGTCAGAATGATGCTGAACAAGACCGCCCACCAAAAACCGTCAACCACAAAACCCTTCACAATATGGGTGGCAATTAAAATGATAAAACCATTTATGACCAGCAGGAACAAACCCAGGGTAAGAATGGTAATGGGAATGGTTAGGAGGATCAGGATAGGCTTCAGTAGCATATTCAGCAAACCCAGCACAAAAGCCACTACCACTGCGGTAATGAAATCCCTGACATGAACCCCCGGAAGGATATAGCCGGTGATCAGCACAGCAAAGGAAGATACAAGCACTTTCAGAAAAAAAATCATAACTGAAAAGTATTGGTGCGTATTCGGAAATCAGTAAATAAAATTAACCAATTTAAGGGAATATAAAAAGGGGGCAAGATTGTTTCCTGCCCTTTAGTCAGGCCAGGATAACCTTCAGATAGTCAATGATGATTCGGGTAGCTCCCTTCTTTTCTTCAATAAATTCCCGGCAAATGGCAGAAGCCCCCTGAAGTTTCCCGGGTTTTTCCAGCAGCGCCTTCACTCCTTCCCGGAGTTGGCCCTGCTCCCTAACGGGGAAAGCCCCTCCCCTTTGCTGAAGTTCAACCGCCTCGGCAAAGGTGTGGTAGCGCGGGCCGAAGAATACGGGCAGTCCAAAGGTCACCGCCTCCAAGATGTTGTGGATTCCCCGCCCGAAGCCACCCCCTATATAGGCCATTGTGCCCAGGCGGTAAAGGCCCGATAACAAGCCAATCCTGTTGATGATCAGCACCCGGGTCTGGGGATGGACTTCCTGCTGTATTTCGGAGAACACTTCAACCCGCTCCCCTATTTGTGTTTTCAGGGCAGCAATATGATTGACATGAATCTCGTGGGGGGCAATGATGTATTTCAAATCTATTGCTTCATCTTTGATCAGCGGCAGCAACATTTCCTCATCAGCAGGCCAGGTGCTGCCCGCGACAAGGATTTGATGCCCTTCGGTGAAGGCCTTCAATTGGGGAAATGCGACCGGCCTCTCAGCTATGGCAGCTACCCTGTCGAAACGGGTGTCGCCGCTGATGGCAGCATTTTCGATCCCTGCCTCATGCAGCAGGTCAAGGGAAGCCTGGTTCTGAACGAAGATAAACGAAAGCTTTCTTAATTGCCTGCGAAACCATCCGCCATATGGTTTGAAAAAATGCTGGTCAGGCCTGAAGTTGGCCGAAATAACCAAGCTGGGTATCCCTTTGCTGAAAAGCGTATCGAAGAAGTTAAACCAGAACTCATACTTCACAAACACAGCAACCACAGGGTCCCAGATCTCAAAAAACCGCTTCACCTGGCCAGGGGTGTCAAAGGGAAGGTAAAACACATAATCAGCTTGTTCATAATTCTTTCGAATCTCATATCCTGAAGGGGAAAAAAAGGTAAGGAGTATCCTGTAATCAGGGAAAGCCCCACGGAAGGCTTCAATGACAGGTCGCCCCTGCTCAAATTCCCCAAGCGAGGCACAGTGGAACCAAGCAAGGGGTTGCCCCCCCTGTTCAACAGCCTGCATACGTGAAAATTGCCCCTTACGGCCTTTACGCCAAAGCTTCACCTTGGGCGAAAACCGGGCAGCTATTCCTGACCCCACCCAATAAATCCACACAAACAACTGATAAAGAATCCGCATCCAATGCAGGTTTTTTCCTGCCCAAAGATAAGCCATTCGAAAGAACTGATTTCAGATTTTCCTGAAAAAAGATAAAGAAAAAAAACTTCCTCAAAATGCCTTTAGGCGACAAAAATTGCCTGACCGAAAGAATATTTTTTATCTTTGTAAGCTGAAAAATTTTCCGGTAACTTACCCAATTCCTCCCCTATGAAGAAAATTCAAATGGTTGACCTACAGGGCCAGTACGACAAAATAAGCAAAGAAGTCGACCAGGCTGTACTTGATGTAATACGCTCAACACAATTCATCAATGGACCTGAAGTAAAAAGCTTTCAAAAAGAGATGGAAGATTACCTGGAGGTCAGGCATGTCATTCCCTGTGCCAATGGGACTGACGCCCTGCAGGTTGCCATGATGGCCCTTGACCTGAAACCCGGCGACGAAGTAATCACCACTTCTTTTACCTTTGTAGCCACAGTAGAGGTGATTGCCCTCCTGGGCCTGACCCCTGTTCTGGTGGATGTTGACCCCCTGACCTTTAACATTGACCCCAGGGCTTTCCGCAAGGCCATCACCCCAAAAACCAAGGCGGTGGTACCTGTGCATCTCTTTGGACAGTGTGCCGACATGGAACCCATCCTCGAAATTGCACGCGAAGCAGGCATTTATATCATTGAAGATACCGCCCAGGCCCTTGGCGCCACCTATAAATTCAGCGACGGCACCCGCAAAAAAGCAGGCACTATGGGGCATATCGGATGCACCTCTTTCTTCCCTTCAAAAAACCTGGGATGCTACGGCGACGGCGGCGCCATCTTCACCGATGACGATGATTTAGCACGGCGCATGCGGGTGATCGTAAACCACGGCATGGAAGTGCGCTACTACCATGATTCCATTGGCGTCAATTCACGCCTTGACAGCATTCAGGCCGCCATCTTGCGCATCAAGCTCAGACACCTCGATCAATACGCTGAAGCACGCCAGGCCGCTGCCGACTATTACGACTATGCTTTTTCCAACAATACCAGGCTGCTGACTCCAAAACGGGCAGGAAATTCCACTCACGTATTCCACCAGTACACCCTTGTCACCAGGGACATCGACCGCTTTGGCCTGCAGGAACATCTTCATGCAAAGGATATCCCTGCAATGGTTTATTACCCCGTCCCCATGCACATGCAAAAGGCATATATTGACCCAAGATACCACGAGGGAGACTTCCCCGTTACCGAAGCCCTCAGCAAGAGTGTCATCTCCCTGCCCATGCATACCGAGCTCAATGACGAGCAGCTGAAGTACATTACCCAATCTGTCCTGGAATATGTAAACCGCTAAACCCTGACAATGGAAACCAAAGATTTCTTTCACCATGAAACAGCAGTAATCGACCCCGGCTGCCAGATCGGCAAAGGGACCAGAATATGGCACTTCACCCACATTATGCCCGATTGTGTGCTGGGCGAGAATTGCAACCTGGGCCAAAATGTGGTGGTCTCACCCGGGGTCATCCTGGGCAATAATGTAAAGGTTCAGAACAACGTTTCCATTTACACGGGGGTTATCTGTGAAGATGATGTCTTCCTTGGGCCATCCATGGTGTTTACCAATATAGTAAACCCCCGCAGTGCAGTGGTTCGCAAGGATCAGTATGTAAAAACCCTGGTGCGGCGCGGGGCGAGCATTGGCGCCAATGCCACCGTGGTTTGCGGCATTGAGATCGGTGCCTTTGCTTTTATTGGCGCAGGGGCGGTGGTGATCCGCGATGTGCCTCCGTATGCCCTGATGGTGGGAAACCCTGCCCGGCACATTGGTTGGATGAGCGAATTTGGTCACCACCTTCGCTTCGATGTGCAAGGAAAGGCTAAATGCCCTGAGAGCGGTCAGGAATATGCTCTGGAAAACAACAGAGTAATAAGGATCAGTTAAGGGGAATTCATCCAGGGCTTTAGTTTAAGGCCTGCATTACAAAAAACGGAATCTTGGGTTGAAGAAATGGTTCAAGCCCAGTATTTCGCAAAAACAAGAAATTATTATGGATAAGGCGTCTGAAAAAATTCGTTTTGCAGTAGTGGGTTGCGGTCATATTGGCAAGAGGCACGCCGAAATGATCCTGGGAAACCCTGAATCAGAACTGGTGGCCCTATGCGACATCAAACCTAAGGAGCAACTGGGTATTGACCCCTTTGGGGTGCCTTTCTTCAAGTCAATTGAAGAGCTCCTCGACAGCGGCCTTCCTTTCGATGTGGTCAACGTCTGCACCCCCAATGGCCTGCATGCCCGCCACAGCCTGCAAGCCCTGGAGAAAAGATTCCACGTGGTGTGTGAAAAACCCATGGCCCTTACCAAAGCACAGTGTGAAGCCGTAATCTATAAATCACTCCAGGTCAGCCGCCAGCTTTTCCTGGTGATGCAAAACCGTTACTCCCCTCCTTCCGTTTGGATTAAGGAGATGGTGGAAAACAAAACCCTGGGTGAAATTTATATGGTGCAGGTCAACTGCTACTGGAACCGCGACAGCCGCTATTACAAAAAAGACGACTGGAAAGGCACTGCTGATCTGGATGGCGGAACCCTCTTTACTCAGTTCGCCCATTTTGTGGATATCATGTACTGGCTCTTTGGCGATATTAAAGAGATCCAGGCCTTTTTCAACGACTTTGCGCATGCTGACCTGACCGATTTTGAAGACTCAGGCATGGTAGGGTTTAATTTCGTCAACGGGGGTATGGGATGCATCAACTATTCCACTGCCGTTTGGGACAAGAACATGGAAAGCAGCATCACCATTGTAGGAAGCAAGGGCTCGGTTAAGATCGGGGGGCAATATATGAATGAAGTTGAATACTGCCACGTAGAGAATTACGAGATGCCCCAACTGCCTCCCTCCGCCCCGCCCAACGACTATGGCCCTTATAAGGGCAGTGCTGCCAATCATCATTTTATCATTCAGAACGTGGTTGATACCCTTAAGGGACGAACCACCATTACCACCAACGCCCTTGAAGGCCTCAAGGTGGTCGAAATCATTGAACGCATTTATGCCCTGCGCGACAAGCAGGTGCTTAACAATAAAAAAGATTCTTAAACGCATCCCAATATGAATATATACGAGAAACTGATAAAAAAAGAAGCTACGCTTTCTGTCATTGGGTTAGGATATGTAGGTCTGCCCATTGCCCTTGAATTTGCGCGCCAAATAAAAGTTGTGGGCTTCGACATAAAGGAGGACCGCGTAGCGAAGATGCGCAAGCATGTTGACCCCAGTGAAGAGTTGGATTCAAAAGCCTTCGACGGTTGCGATATTGAATTTACAGCCAACCCCGATGACCTGAAAAAAGCAAATTTCCATATCATTGGGGTACCCACCCCCATCGACGACCACAACCTGCCCGACCTGCGGCCCCTGCTTTCAGCAACCCGCTCAGTAGGCAAAGCCCTCAAAAATGGCGATTATGTGGTTTATGAATCTACTGTTTACCCGGGCTGCACCGAAGAAGATTGCCTCCCCATCCTGGAGGATATGTCAGGGTTGAAAGCCGGAAAAGACTTTAAAGTGGGCTTCTCGCCCGAACGCATCAACCCGGGCGACAAGGACCATACCATCACCACCATAACCAAGGTGGTATCGGGCAATGATGAAGTGGCTCTCGATAACATTGCCAAAACATACGAACTGATCGTTAAGGCTGGGGTGCATCGCGCCCCCTCCATCAAGGTAGCCGAAGCCGCGAAGATCATCGAGAATACTCAGCGTGATGTCAACATTGCCCTGATGAACGAACTTTCCATCATCTTCAATCGCATGGGCATCAACACTTACGATGTGCTTGAAGCCGCCGGGACCAAATGGAACTTCCTCCGTTTTTATCCCGGCCTGGTGGGGGGCCATTGCATCGGCGTTGACCCTTACTACTTGGTTTACAAAGCCAAGGAATATCGCTATCATCCGCAAGTCATCAACTCAGGCCGCTTCGTCAACGACAGCATGGGGTTCTATGCTGCCAAGCAACTTGTTAAAAAACTCATCGCCGCAGGGAAAAATATCCTGGGCACCAAGGTGCTCATCCTGGGCGCAACCTTTAAGGAGAATGTTTCTGACAGCCGCAACTCAAAGGTGGCCGACCTGGTCTGTGAGCTAAAATCATACGGAGTAAAGGTCGATGTGATTGACCCCTTTGCCAGCAGCGAGGTCATTTTCCACGAGTATGGCTTTGAACTGACTGAAAAGCCTGCCAACGACTATGATGCCGTGGTGGTGGCCGTGAACCACAGCCCCTATGTAAAGCTGACTGAAAATGATCTTAAGAATTTCATGCAGGGCACAGAGAACCCTATCCTGGTAGACATCAAGGGTATTTTCCGCAACAAGATCAAGGATCTAACCTACTGGAGTTTTTAAAAAGTCACGCAATGAGTAAAAAAATCCTGGTTACCGGCGGCAGCGGATACATCGGCTCGCATACCGTGGTCGAGTTGCAGCAAAGCGGATTTGAGGTGGTGGTCATCGACAACCTCTCAAACTCCACTGCCCGCATCATTGACCAGATCGGCCGCATCACGGGGAAAAAACCCAGGTTTTACGAGATGGACCTCTGCAACGAGGCTGCCTTGCGTGTTTTCTTCAGGGAAAACCAAGATCTGGCAGCTATCATTCACTTTGCTGCCTTTAAGGCTGTGAGCGAATCTGTGGAAAATCCCCTGAAGTACTATCACAACAACCTGGTGTCGCTCATTTTTCTGCTTCGCTTTATGGAGGGCTTCCAGATTCCCAACCTTGTTTTCTCTTCCTCCTGCACCGTTTACGGACAGCCCGAAACACTGCCGGTCACTGAACAAGCCCCGGTGAAGCAGGCCTTTTCTCCTTATGGTAACACCAAACAGATCAGCGAAGAGATCATTGAGGATAGCGTTAAGGCAAGCCCCGTCAATGCCATATCCCTGCGCTACTTTAATCCCATCGGCGCCCACGAGAGCGGCCTCATCGGCGAGCTGCCCATAGGAATCCCCAACAACCTGGTACCATTCATCACCCAAACCGCCATCGGCAAACGCGAAAAACTCATGGTATTTGGCGATGATTACGACACGCCCGACGGCACCGCCATCCGCGACTACATCCATGTGGTCGACCTGGCCAAAGCCCACGTGGTGGCAGTGGAAAGATTGCTCAGAAATGAAAACGAACATAACTTCGAGGTCTTCAACCTGGGCACGGGTAAAGGCACCAGCGTGATGGAAGCCATCCTGGCCTTTGAAAAGGTCACCGGCATGAAACTGAATTATGAAATCACAGGCCGACGCATGGGTGATGTCCCACAAGTATGGGCCGACACCACAATGGCCAACCTGAAACTCGGGTGGAAAGCCCAAAAAGGACTGGAAGAAATGATGACGTCTGCCTGGCTTTGGGAAAAAAACCTTGCAGCAGGCATCCTTGAATCTTAACTTTACAAAATGAAAAAAATCCTGATTACCGGTGGAGCCGGGTTCATTGGCTCTCATGTCGTTCGCCTGATGGTCAACAAATACCCCCAAACCCAAGTGTATAACCTTGACAGCCTGACCTATGCGGGCAACTTGGCCAATCTCACCGACATTGAGCTCAAGCCAAACTATTTTTTTCTGAAGATGGACATCCTCGACCAGGAAAAAATAAACAGCCTTTTTGAAGAACACCACTTTGATGCGGTGCTTCACCTGGCTGCCGAAAGCCATGTGGACCGCTCCATCACCAACCCCCTCGAATTCATCCACACCAACATTCTGGGGACGGTAAACCTGCTCAACGCAGCCCGTAATTTCTGGAACAAGCCTTACGAAGGCAAGCGTTTTTATCATATCAGCACGGACGAGGTCTATGGCTCGCTGGGCAGCGAAGGCCTCTTCACCGAAACCACCGCCTACGACCCCCGAAGCCCCTACTCAGCTTCCAAGGCATCGAGCGACCATTTCGTCAGGGCCTACCATCATACCTATGGCCTGCCAGTGGTGATCTCCAACTGCTCGAACAACTACGGCCCCAACCAGTTCCCCGAGAAACTCATCCCCCTGTTCATCAACAACATCATCCAAATGAAGCCCCTGCCGGTTTACGGCAAGGGAGAGAATGTCCGCGACTGGCTCTATGTGGAGGACCACGCCCACGCCATCGACCTGATCCTGCAAAAGGGAAAGAACGGCGAGACCTACAACATAGGTGGCCACAACGAATGGAAGAACATTGACCTGATCCACATCCTTTGCAAGATCATGGACAAAAAACTGGGCCGCGAGCCTGGCCACTCAGAGACCCTGATCACCTATGTGAAGGACCGTGCAGGCCACGACCTGCGCTATGCAATCGATGCAGGAAAGCTCCAGCGCGAACTGGGATGGGAGCCTTCCCTGCAGTTCGAGGAAGGACTCGAAAAAACCGTCGATTGGTACCTGAACAATAAGGCATGGCTGGAACAGGTCACCTCGGGCGAATACCAGAACTTTTACCACCAACAGTACGAAAAGCGTTAGCCGGCAAATCATTAGTCCTGAACCCAAAATGCATGATCATGCGAAACCCCTTCGGATCCTGGTTTAAGAAAAAGAAGCTCGACCACCCCGTGGACCTCTCTCCCCTGGTGACCGACATGCATTCGCACCTGATCCCTGGCATCGACGACGGCGCCCCCGACATGCAAACCGTCCTGGCCCTCCTTGAACAAATGTCAAGGCTGGGCTTCCGCAAAGTGATCACCACCCCCCACATCATGTCCGATCTCTATAAAAACAATACCGAGATCATCCGCAAAGGGGAAAAAGAGGTTAAGGAAGCCATCAAAAAAACAGGGCTAAACCTTGAGTTTCATGCCGTAGCCGAATATCTTGTCGACGAGGGCTTTGCCCCCTTGGTGCAAAAACGTGAGGTCATGACTTTCGGCGACAACTACGCCCTGATCGAGCTGCCTTATTACAGCCCCCCGAAAAACCTCAGCGAGCTGCTCTTCGAAATGCAGGTGGCAGGCTACAAGGTGATCCTGGCCCACCCCGAACGCTACGTATACTGGCACCAGACCTTCTCAGAATACGAAAAACTAAAGGACAGGGAGGTGTTTTTTCAGTTGAATACCATTTCCCTTTCGGGATATTACAGCCTGACCACCAAAAAAGTATCGGAAAAACTGATCGATGAGGGAATGATCGATTTTCTGGGTAGTGACCTGCACAGCTTCCAATATCTTAAACTGCTCGAAAAGTCCTTGTACGAACCCGCCCTTGAGAAACTTATTAATTCAGGAAGGCTAAAAAACCAAAGCTTATAAGCCCAGCTTCCTTTAAGACCAGGGCCGTGATATATAATATATAAAGCGTAAACAAGACCCCACCCTGCCA
>LSQX01342630.1_pt1 | contig 35627 bp, 27 predicted proteins | sample 654561 | NCBI WGS metagenome assembly LSQX01 (sample SAMN04489861, study PRJNA283612) | anaerobic digester metagenome | isolation source: 4 biogas reactors fed with cattle manure at either 37C or 55C with and... | place: Denmark: Kongens Lyngby | collected 2014 | reverse complement strand
TCGGGACTTTTCACCTCCCCACCCCAGACGTATTCGGCGTTCAGGTCCGTGTAATCGAAGACGATCACCTTCCGCGCTACCGCCATCAGGGCCGTTGCGACAACGAGCTTCACGTGGATCACGTCTTCCCGAAGATACAACGTGATGTTGACAAAGATCTCGATGGCAATCAGGACGGCGAGGAACGCGCCGAAGACGGCAAGGATGTCGCTTATGTCGAGCAGCAGGAATGGAGGAGCAACAAGGCGGTTGTACAGCATCCAAACGACATCGAGCACGCCCCAAATAATGACGAGCACCATAAGCACCGCCAGCGCTCGCACGGCGTGGCGTATCACGGCGTTCGAGGTGCGAATCACGGGGTCATTGTCGCTGCCCCCGGTGCTGATATGCCGAGGCTTGTTTCGTGCTTCTTGGCTGTGCATTGATTTTTTCCAAGCGCCTAGAGACCCGTGAGAAGTCCGTTCGTTTGATCATTGCGGATTGCGGGCGAGAGTCTGGTCGCGGCCGCACAGCTCGCTGGGCTGCCGGACCGCGGCCCAGGTGTACTACGGCCACGTGTAGTGCGATCCTCTCAATTGCAGAACACACAATCCGCAGTCCTTGGGAAATCGCGGCAATGGCGACAACCTCAGGTCCCCCTCGGGGGACCTGAGGCGCCAGGGCAATCGCACCATAAGTTACTTTCCGCACAGCACTTCCTGCAAATCGTCGTCGTCGAGAGCGGCGAGCAGGCGTTTGTTCTTGATGCCTACCTTCTCGCTGTGATTGTTCTTGAACAAGCTCAATGCCGTACGCCGCAGCGTACTGAAGTTGGCATCGGCGTTGCCCTTCCGAATGCGACACTGATCTTCCTGGAAGGTGACGTCGAGTTGCCAGTGCAAGCGGTTCTCGATGCTCCAATGATCGCGTGCGGCTTGCGGCAAGCGTTTTGCGGAGAGCTACTTCGCAAGCCACACATACAGCCAAAGGGCAAACAGGCAAAGCCCGAGATTCAGTGGCGACGCAACGCCCCCCAGCCCCATTCCCCAGAGTTCACCTTAAACAACCTCGTTCTCTGTCCTGACAGCCCCGGCCACCTTAGTGTGCCGAAAAGGTGCTCACCGAATGCTTGGCTCCCGGGGGAGGAGCGATCGGAGGAACCGCGACAGTTCGGAGAGGTTCAGGATAACCGGTAGTCTACCCGCAGAATTGGTCGTATGTCAATCTGTGCGCGGACTATAATGCGATTACGCATCGTGCAATCAAGGACTGCCGGGCGGTGATCCTGTTGATCCTCACCAGGTGGCGCCGGCTTGCGCCCGTTCAGAACCGCCGGATGGATCAGCGGGGGGGCCTCTCCTCCCTGCAACTCAAGCCGCACGAGGTCCAAGGCGAGTTGTGCACAATAGACGTTCAGAACCGCCGGATGGGCCGCGTAAGCGTGCGACCGGGTGGCGACGCCTTGCGGACCGGCCAGGGCAATCCAGAACGCGTTGGGCGTCGCGGCGGCAGAGTCGGGCGGCGGGAAGGGGTCAAGCCTCAGGCCGTCGTCCGCGCTGAACCGCTGGCGGCAGGCCGTCGCAAGTGCCGCGGCCGCCGGCTCGCTCGCTGGCGAGTCTGTCGGAAGCGACCTGTTCGGGCAGTCCCAACGTTGCGGCCGCCGCGCGACCGCGTGAGAGAACCAGGCCGCCGAGGAGCTGCTCGCCGGGTTGCCCCCCGATCACTTCCCAGTCGAAGTCCAGCCCCAGCACCTGTTCCACGATTTGCTCGCCCGGCGCCGGCAGCTTGACCGTGACGGCGGCCTTGGACTCGTACTTTCGAATCCGCTGGGCGGTCACGTTCTCGATGGCTTCGTTGCGCGGGTATTTGATCCGGGGGTTGGTCATCCGTCTTCGAGGTCTTTGAGCAGCTTGTTCAACGTCTCGTCGTCGAGGCTGGCGAATTTCCGGAAGGCGTCGGGCCGCTCCATGACCCGCTGCCTGATCTGCTGCGGGATCTTCTTTGCCAAAAGGAAAAGCTCATCCACGTCGGTGTCGAGGGCCTCGGCGAGTCTGCGGATCAAGTCCTCCGAGGGGTAGTCGCCGAAGTCGAGCTTCTCGCTCTCGATCTTGCTGATATACGTGAAGGTCACCCCGACGATGTCGCCAAGCGCCCGCTGACTCAGGTTCTTGGATTTGCGGAGGTCCCGGATGCGGTCGCCAAATTTCATCGACGGGCCTTTCGGAGAGCTTGCCGTAGGACTGCTACGACTGTAGACTGTTTGCAGTTTATAGTCAAGGCAATCAAAGGGTGCCTTGTGATGTGAGCGAGTCGGAGGGCCGTTGCTGAGTCTCCGCCCCTGAAACGACCAGTGTTCCTGATCGCCGCCGACCCCGTGCCGGGAAGACAATCATGAGGATCGCCGAGAATCTGCTCGACGACAAAGAGGACTTGATTCACAAGGCCGTGGGCTGGACGCTAAGGGAGGTCGGAAAGCGGGACCCGGCGGTGCTGGAAAAATTCCTCGACCGGCACTGCCGGGTGTTGCCGAGGACGATGTTGCGGTATGCCCTCGATCGGTTCGCGGAGAAGCAGCGGTTGGGATACTTGCAGCAGCCGTCCTGAGCCAGGCAAATGCAGGATAGCCGGTGTTATGAAAATCATCTGGCAAATCGATTCCGAAGATGCTGCGAAGGTAATCCCATGATCTTGCGCCTATCCCAGAAACTCGCCAAGAAGCTGAAAACAGGCAGCCTGTCCCCGCTGCCGCCCGATGAGAATCCCTATGCCGACTGGTCGGCTAATCTGTTTACGGCAGATCGCACCCAATACATCCTCTTCACGAACACAAAATCGCTCTACTCGGTGGTGATGTACGGCAAGGGGATCACCGACAATAGCCTGTTCATTCGCCGGGCCTTGGAGAACCTCCGTGAGTTCATGGAGGACGACGGGCAGGCATCCGTCTACCAGCGGTTGATCGCTCCAGCGACCGGCAGTCTCCGATTTGGCAAGGCCCTGAACCGATCCGTCACCGGCTCGATGAACGACATGATCTTCCATGCCAAGTATTGGCTGATCGAGGGGGAGTTGTCGCCCTGCGATGTCAGCTTCAAGCTGAACGAGATTCCGATGTCGGCACTCAAGGGACCGGAATCGGAATGCTACGGGATTCCTCGTGACGCCTTCCAACTGCTGGCCGACGATGGCGAAGCCACCCACGAGTTCTCGGAACCTCAACAAGCGCCGTCCGCAGCTCCACCGACAAGGGCCAAGGCGTCGCGGCCAGCCAGCAACGTCTCGTCGATCCCCGTCTCGGAGCGGCTCTATCAATTCAAGATCACGCTGCTTGACTATCGGCCTCCGATCTGGCGACGGATTCAGGTCAAGGACTGCACGCTCGACAAATTCCACGAACGCATCCAAACAGCGATGGGATGGACCAACTCCCATCTCCATCAGTTCGAGGTCGGCGGCGCGGTCTACGGCGATCCCGAACTCATCGACCAAGACTTTGACGAGTGTTTCTACTACGACTCGACCATCACTAGGCTCAGTGAGATCATCCCCAAGGACGGCAAGCGGTTTCGCTTCAAGTACGAATACGACTTCGGCGACGGCTGGGAGCACGAGATATGGTTTGAGGGCTGCCTTCGGGCCGAAAAAGGCGCGCGATATCCAGTTTGTCTGGAAGGTGAACGAGCCTGCCCTCCAGAGGATGTGGGTGGTGTCTGGGGCTATCCCGAATTCCTCGCAGCTCTGGCCGATCCACACGACGAACGCCACGACGAATACCTGGAGTGGGCAGGACCGTTTGATCCCGAAGCATTTGATGCAGAGAAAGCCACCAAGAGAATGCGGCGAGGACTGCCCGATTGGCGGAAGTATTTGTGATGAGCCTGGCAGCGAGCCCATCCTGAAACATGTCAAAACAAGCTGGCCAGAACATTTGTTTAGTAGATCAACACCCAGGACGATCGTCGTCCGTCCAGAAGTGTGGGTCAGAAACGCTTTGGGCAAACGCGCGACCAGGGCGAGGTTCAATTGATACTCAAGCCGCGAGGCCGTCGCCAGCCACTGCTCCGCCTCGGCCTGGACTTCCGACTTCGTGAGGATACACTCCGTTCGTGAACGCATCGGTCCCCTCCGTGTTGAACCTGAATTGTCCGGAACCAATTTTGTTACGGGAGGAACCTTGTGTTCACCGATCGCACTTCGCCAAGCTTGGAACGATTGGCAGTTCAAGTCGGAGGGGAGACATGGGGAACCGTTGGCGGTGGCGAGGTGATTCCCGGCGACGGATTCTGATCCGGCTCGGTGCAATCTGCGGCCACCCGTCCTCGATCGTCAGGAGCCCAAGCCCGCAGCCGAGATCGTTTTCCAGTCCCTTCCTGGTTGGCGTCCGGCAGTGGCGGAGGGCACGGCGGGCAAATCGTAGACTCCTGCCGTCCCCTTCGACGGCAAGCATGACAACGCGGGTTCGCTGGGATGTGCATCCACCAGTCGGGCTGTTCAGCAAGCCGCCGGGCAGACTGCTCGGCGCGAACAACCTTCGCCAAACGACGGGCGGACGTGGCGCCGCTGGACGGTCAGCGTTTGAACCTGTCTCTGCTCGCGTTCACCTGCCGCTGGACAACCACGAAATGTACGCCGTCACGGCGACAGAGACTCGACTGCCGTTCGGAGGCCGGACGCCGTTCATGCTCCGCATGAAGCAGTTGAGCACCCGATCCTCGAGCGTGATCACCCGTTTCTCTCTCGGCGACCAGGCCGGCTCCGCCGTGGCGACACCCAGGAACGTTCCGGCCTTGGGATCGGTTCCGGCGTCCAGATGGCAGGAGCTACAGCGAAGAGCGTTGCCCACGAACGGCTTGGAGAGTGGAGGGCTCCGCGGTGTTCTCGACAATCTCCTTTCCCATTCGAACGACTCGGCCGAGTTCTCCGGGTGGCACTTCCTGCGGAAGCTGCGGGTCGGCGGCACCCTCTTCCGTCAAGGCCAAGAGCACCGCTGAGGCGACCGCCAGGCAACATCCCGCTCCCAGCATCGTACCCGTTCGCATCGCATGATTCCTTGGTGCGTGAAACACGGATGGCTTCCCAGAGGTTGATTCATAACGGATAGCGATCCCGTTTGCCAGACCGGGAGCGGCCAGGACTTGAGCGTCGCCCGCGTCTGGCTGGCGGGTGACCGGCTGTTGCTCGACGGGCGGTGTTTGGCTGGGCGGTGGCAGATCCGCTGATCTCAGCGGTGGCTCGTTTTCGCAACCACCCTTTGGGCGATCCACGCGGCGATGGCGGGGGCGACGATCGCCGCCAGCAGGGCTGCCGGCAGGTGGACCCACCGTCCCAAGGCGGAATAGGCCGCGGCGATCACCAGGTTGACGATCGTTACCGGTGGGAGAAACCTCCGCCAGGGCAGGCCCGCCGCGCCGAAGAAGACCACCGCCGCCTCGGCAAGGATCGGCACCGGCCGGGTGACGATCAGCACGGCCGTCCCCAGCCGCCGGCTCAGCCGGCCGATCCGCTCCAGGTCCTCGGGGGCCGCCAGCCGCCGCACGAGCGGGCGGGCGGCCGCCCGCGCCAGGCCGAAACCGACCGCCGCGCCGAGCGAGAGTCCGGCAAAGGACGCCGCCGTCCCGCCCCAAAAACCCAGCACCTCGCCACCCAGAGTGCTCAGCACGCTCGAGGGGATCGGCAGAAAGACGTCCACGCCGAGCAACCCCACGACGAGGGCCGCCGCGAAAACCGGATCGACGGTCCGCTCGATTGCCGATTCCAGCCACGCCTCCAGGGCGGGACCGAAGCCGAGAAAAGGAACGATCGGCACGGCCAAGGCCAGGGCGATCAACAGGATGGGCAGGAGTATCTGTCGCATCGGCGTTAAGCGTTTTGTTGGCAGCGATAGGCGATCACGCGAACCTTCTCGAGTGTGACCAACCCCTCGACGATCATTTCGTCGAACTTCGGCAGCAGTGCCTGGATGTTTTCGGCCGAGTCAACGATCTCGATCACGATCGGCAAGTCTTCCGACAGGCGCAGAATCCTGGCCGTATGCATGCGGCTGTGCGCGCCGAAGCCCATCAGCCCGCGGAGCACCGTGGCGCCGGCGACGCCCGACTTCTTCGCCTCCGCGACAATCGCTTCGTAGAGTGGCTTGCCCTGATGCCGGTCGGACTCGCCGATGAAGATCCGCAACAATTCACATTCGGGTGGAAGGACGTTCATGGGAGAGATCACCGCGGCGGAGGTCAGGGGGCAAAGGATGGCAGCCTTCCGGTGGGAACAACACCAGGTGAAGGATCATCGAGTTGGCCGGGATTGGCACTCTGACGTTGTCTGCTGATGCATACACGTCAAATCCACTTGCCGGCGGCCATTCCGAGGATCACCGCGGCCAGCCCGCCGCCGTTCTGCAAAGCGACACTGCCGAGGGCGGCCAGGTATTGTGAGTCTTCAAGCAGTTGCTGGGTTTCGAAAACAAAGGTCGAAAAGGTCGTGAAGGCTCCCATGAAGCCGGCAAGCACGACAATCCGCGTATCGGCCGTGACGGGAAATCGCTCTTCCATTGAGACCCAAAGCAGTCCGAAGAGGAAGCAGCCGACGAGATTCACAGTGGCCGTCCCCCAGGGAAACCCGAAGCCGGCATGCTTCTGGACGATGCCGGCCAGCCCATAGCGGGCCAGCGCACCCAGCCCGCCGGCAAAGCCGATGAGGAAGAATTTCTGCAAGTTCGATCCAAGAATCGCCATCAACTTCCCAGTTCAAATTCGCACTGCACGGCTGCCTGGCGGGCGAACCTCGAAACGGCGCGGCATGAACGGCCCGGGGCTTCCGTGGCCGGCAGCAGCGGGGCCCGCGACCACACGATCGAACGAGGGGAAGCAGTGGGACGGGCAAGGCTCGCTCCCATGTGTCCAGGTTCGTAAGGGATGCCGTTTCAACTTTCCTTGACGATATCCGACCACCCGCCCGGGCACAACCGATCGGCATCGCCGCGGTTGGTCGGCTCCGCCCGCTGGGCGCGGGCGAGGTTTTCGGCCTGGGGGCGCCCAGGATCGCCACGGCGCCGGCAAAGCGGATCGATTGGGCTGATTTTTCCGGCCGGCAGATTCCGTCTCGGCCCCTTGGCGAGGACATCCGGGGCTGGGCGGTTGGCCGGCCCCCGCGCCCGCGGGTCTGCCGGGGGGCTGGTCGAAGAGGCGGCGATCTCTCGCCGTCGGTTGCCTGGCGCGCCGGACGCGGCGGCAGATGCCTGCGGTATACTTGTAGGGATGCGCTCGGAGGCTCCAGACGCCGCTGGCGGACCTTGCTGAATCGGTGCCGCTGCGCCATGCTAAATAGTGGCTGGCCAACAGGCACGGCGGGCCCACCGGTTTCCTTGGCGGGCAGTCGGCGTTGCGGCAGCGCGAGAGAGACCGCGGGAGATTGTCGATGGCCTGGCAGTACAGCGAGAAAACCAAGCAGTTGTTCATGGACGCGGTGCACGGCAAGCCGGGCACCCATCTTGGGGAGATCGAGAACCCGGACGGGATCGGCGAACACGGATCGCTCGCCTGCGGCGACGCCCTCCGCTTCACGTTTCGGGTGAAGCGCCACGAGACGGACCCGACCCGCGACGTCATCACCGACGCCCGCTACCTGACGTTCGGGTGCACCTCGGCGATCGCCGCTTCGGAGGCCCTGTGCATGATTATCGAGCAGGGCCGTTACACGCCGATCCAGGCCCTCTCGGTCCGGAACGACGACATCGTCGAGTTTCTCGAGGGCCTGCCCGAGCAGAAGATCCACTGTTCGGTGATGGGGGCCGAGGCGCTCGAGGCGGCGGTGTTCAATTGGGCCCAGCGGCGCGGCGTCGACCTGGCCCGGTTGGGCGTCGACATCCATGCCGCCGAGCAGGAGGAAGGGCGGATCGTCTGCAAGTGCTTCTCTCTCAGCGAGCCGTACATCCGGCGGAAGATCAAGGAGCTCAACCTGCGAACGATCGCCGACATCACCGGGGCGATCAAGGCCGGCGGGGCATGCATGTCGTGCCACCACACGCCGGGCGGATTGCAGGACCTGCTCAATGAGACCTGGAGCAACGAGAAGAAGACGTCCGACCTGCGGATTCTGCCCAACGCGATTCCGCCGGTCGCGCCGCTGGCCGAGCGGCCCGACCCGGCGGCCGCAGGCGGATCGGGGCTGTCGCCCTACCAGTTCGCCAAGCGGGTCGAAAAGGCATTCGACGAATACATCCGCCCGATGATCCAGCGCGACGGCGGCGACGTGGAGATCATCGACATCAAAGACCGCCTGGTCTATTGCCGGCTGGCCGGAGCGTGCGCCGACTGCGCCGGCGCGGGCAAGACGCTCAAGTTCCTGGTCGAGCGGCACCTGAAGGACTCCGTTGACGAACAGATCCGCGTAATCCAAGTCTGAATGCCCGAAACGGCTCCCGCCGCTCGCCGGAGACAGGACCGCCGCTCAGAAGGAGTGGTGCGCGTCAGCCGGCCGGGGCCGCCCGTTCCGGGGCGAGAAGAAACGATGAAGACAATCTACGTCGACAACAATGCCACGACCCAGGTCGCCCCGGAGGTCTACCGGGCGATGGTCCCATTTCTCACCGAGCAGTATTTCAACCCCAGCTCGATGTACGCGCCCGCCCAGAAGACGGCCAACGCCTTGGCGGCGGCCCGAGCGCGGATCGCCCAGCACTTCGGCGGCGTCCGCCCCGACGAAATCGTCTTCACGTCCTGCGCCACCGAAAGCAACAACATGGGCATCCAGGGCGCGGCCAAGGCGAGCCCCAATCGGCGGCACGTCATTACCACGTCGGTCGAGCACCCGGCCGTCCTGGAGGTCTGCAAAGACTTGCAGCGCCGCGGCTACGAGGTGACCTTCCTGCCGGTCGATCGGCAGGGAAATCTCGACCTGGCGGATTTCATCCGCGCGCTGCGCCCGGATACGCTGCTGGTCTCGATCATGCACGCGAACAACGAGACGGGCGTGATCTTCCCGGTCGAGCAGCTCGCCCGGATTGCCAAGGAGACCGACCCGAACATCGTCTTCCACAGCGACGCGACCCAATCGGTGGGCAAGCTGCCGATCGACCTGGCGATCGACATGCAGTACATCGACATGCTGTCTTTTTCGGGCCACAAGCTGCACGCGCCCAAGGGGGTGGGCGGCTTGTTCGTTCGCCGCGGCGCGCCGGTCCGCCCGTTTCTGATCGGCGGCCACCAGGAGTCGGGCCGCCGCGGGGGGACGGAGAACGTGGCGTCGATCGTCGCCCTGGCCGCGGCGATGGACCTGGCCGCCGAGCGCCACGCCGAAGACGAGACGCGGATTCGCGCGATGCGCGATCGGCTCGAAGCGGAGCTCGCCGCGCGGATCCCGGCGATCGAGATCAACGGCGCCGGCGCAGCGCGGATGCCGAACACCTCGAACATCGCCTGCCATTATGTCGAGGGGGAGGGAATGCTCTACCAGCTCGATGCCGAAGGCATCTGCGCGTCGAGTGGTTCGGCGTGCACCTCTGGTTCGCTCGAGCCATCCCACGTACTGACCGCCTTGGGCGTTCCCTTTACCGCGGTCCACGGCTCGATCCGCTTCAGCTTCAGCCGCTACAACACGGAGGAGGAGGTCGACCGGATCATCGAGGTCTTCCCGCGGGTCGTCGCGAACTTGCGGAATCTGTCACCCTACTGGGACCAGGCCGCCAATGCGCCGCGGGGGGACGCCGGGGTGATGATCCAGAAGACCCATTCAGGCTAGCCGGCTCCGGTCGGGCGGTCCAGAGCGGACGATCGGCCATGGAGCCTGGAATTGCCGATCCGTTGGCCACTGCTGGCAACGCCCGAATCGCCCCGGCGTCAGTGGCGGCCCACCGGCCCCGCGTTTGATGGTCCGCGAAGCGTCGCGGTGGGCCGGTTTACGGGCTGGGGGCGGACCGTTCCAGCTTCAGGCCGTCTGCCACGACCTCGGCCAGCACGCTGCCCGGCAGCATCCGCTTTGCGGCTCGCTCGCCGGCAATCGCTTCCCTGCCGTACAGCATCCGCACCAGAAGGTCCCACTCGGCGAGCCCCATCGCCCGCTGCGGCCATCCCTGCCGCCGCCAGACGGCCTTGATCAGTTCCCGCACGACGTATTCCGGCTCGTCCGCCAAACGCAGGCGGAGGAGGAGCACGCCACGGCCTGCGGCGACGGCGCAGGGGGTGAGCTGCTCGACCCTCCGCGCGGCCACCTGCTGGATCTCGCCGGCCAGCCGGGCAAGCCGCAGGAGGGCTTCGCCAACGGCCGGATTGTAGTCTTCGGCCAGGTGGGGCAGGAGGTCGTGACGCAGACGATTCCTGGTGAACCGACGATCGAGGTTCGACCGGTCCTGCCGATAGGGCTGGCCGATCCGATCCAGGTATTCGAGCAACTCGGAGCGGCGCGCGGCGAGCAGCGGCCGGATGAGCGTTACCGCTTCGCTCAACCGCCGCGCGGCGGGAATTCCGGCCAGCCCGGCGATCCCCGTGCCGCGGAGGATCCGATGGAGAACGGTTTCGATCTGATCGTCGGCCGTGTGACCGCACGCGACGTAGCGGGCGCCAAGCCGCTCGGCCGTCGCACGGAGGAATCGGTATCGTGCCTCCCTGGCGGCCGCTTCGAGCCCCCTGCCCGCCTCCGTCAGGCTGGCCGGATCCAGTTGGCCCGCGCAGCACTCCAGCCCGAGCCGACCGCTCAGCTCGGCGACGAACCGCTCGTCGGCGTCGGCATCCTCCCTGAGGCGGTGATTCAGGTGGGCGACCACGAGCCGTCCCTCGCCAGCGGGCTTCAGGGCAACCAGCGCGCGGAGCATCGCCACGCTGTCCGCGCCGCCGGAGACCGCCACAAGCACCGTCACATCCGCCCAATCGCGAGGCGGCCAGGCCGCGGCCAGCAGTTGCGGCATCTTCTGGGGGGTGTGCATCGCGCAGCTTCCGTTCTTCTGGTCGGCGCTGTTCAGGGTTCGGGGTTCGGGAGTGGACCTTGGCTACTTTTTCCGTATCCCCGGCCTTTGCGGGGCAGGAGCGTGGACAGCCCACTTTTCGCTTCTTGTCGGGTCAGGGCTGGACCACCCCGAGGCAATCCGGCGGCGAATCCCCTCGCGCGACCGGACTGATCGTGCCAATCGCCCTAACTCAAAGGTCGGAGAGGATTTATCCCGACAAGGTCTGGATGGCGATGGTTGCAAAACTTCGAAACTCTGATAGGATTACGATGGAAGCATTATGACAAGGGACCGAACGTGGTTCCAGGCGTTGCCCGCGTGCGGCTGTTTGCCGGCCGGCGGTCTGTGTGCTTGGAGACTGATTTTCGGCCCGGTCATGGACTTACGTGATAACGAGAGTGCCCTCGGTGGCCCCGACAAGGGCCGGTGAGGGGACGGTTACGAAGTAGATCACCAGTCGATTTGTAGTTGCCAGTTGACGACCTGTCATCACCCTCGACCCACCTGCCGCAAACGGGCTTGTTGATGGACCTGTTCTTGCTGTGTATCCGCGTGATTCAGCGCGTGTTTGGACTGGCCGACGCGATCGTGGCGCGTCTTGGACCAGTCGCCGTGCGGAGTCGCGATTGTGTGGCGGGCCGGCGCGCCGATTCTTGTCCCGATGGGGAGGAACGGGGCGCGTGGCTGACGATCGGTCATATTTTGGAAAGCTCAGGCGTCCCGCCCGGTCGCCATGAGGCGGTCCCGCCGTGTTTCGGTCCCGCTCTGGAGCCGTTGTTCCAGCCCGGGGATTTCCCAGACAGGCTCCACCTCCCTTCCAACGGCAACAAGCCTCGTCGCTGGGGGTAGGCCCGCTCTGGTCGCGCGCCTGCCGCTCGATTGCCGTTCCCTCTCGCCAACGGCTGGCCCCGCCGGCATTCTTTGAGCCCCGTCGCACGGCTGAAGGCTCGGACAGCAGTCCTGGCCGCTCTCCGCACGCGAAGAACGGCTCGCAAGCAATATGCGAGGGAACCGATCGTGAACTCCGGATCTATCATTCTGGCCGTCGTGCTCAGCCTTGTGGCTTCCGGCATGACGCTGGGGCTGACCAAGCTGCTCGACCACCTCCGCCGGCGGGACGCCGAAAGCGAGGCCCGCCGGATCATCGCCCAGACCAGGCAGGAATTGGAGAATCGCCGCCGGGAGTTCGAACTGGAGCTGAAGGAGATCGAAATCCAGCGGAAGGCGGAGGGCGAACGGGAGCTGGCGCGCCTCCGCGAAGAACTCCACGAGCGCCAGCGCGGCCTCGACAAACGCCAGGACGTCCTCGAACAGCAATCCGAGCACCTCCGCAAGCAGGAGAGAATCGTCGAGGGGACGCAGCGCAAGCTGACCGAGAAGATCCAGGACACCGAGAAGCGCAACCAGGAACTGGCCAAACTGCTCGACCTGCACCGGCAGACCCTCCACGAATTGAGCGGGTTGAGCTGCGAGGAAGCGACCAGCCGGCTGCTGGCGATCCTCGAGCAGCAGTTGCAGCAGGAGGCCGGCGCCGTCATCCTCCGCCACGAGAAGCAGCTCGCCGAGGCCTGCGAGGAGCGCTCCCGCGAAGTGATGCTCACCAGCCTCCAGCGCTATGCCGCGGCGCACACCGCCGAGACCACCACGAGCACCGTCGACATCCCCAACGACGAGATGAAGGGGCGGATCATCGGCCGCGAAGGACGGAACATCCGCGCTTTCGAAAAGGCCACCGGCGTCGACGTGATCATCGACGACACGCCGGGCGTGGTGATCGTCAGCGCGTTCGACATGATCCGGCGGGAGATCGCGCGGCTCGCGCTCAACCGCCTGATCGCCGATGGCCGCATCCACCCGTCGCGAATCGAAGAGATCGTCAGCGACACCCAGAAGGAGCTCGAGCGGCACATCCAGAAGGTCGGCCAGGAAGCCGCCCAGGAAGCCGAGGTCCACAACCTCCACGAGCGGATCATCCACCTGCTTGGCCGCCTCCACTTCCGCACCAGCTACAGCCAGAACGTTCTCCGCCACAGCGTCGAGGTCGCCTTTCTGGCCGGCATGATGGCCGAGGAGATCGGGCTCGACGGCAAGCTGGCCCGCCGCTGCGGCCTGCTGCACGACATCGGCAAGGCGGCCGACCACGAGGTGGAGGGGGGGCACCCCCAAATCGGCGCCGACCTGCTCCGGCGCTACGGCGAAAAGGATGCCGTGCTGCACGCCGCGGCCGGCCACCACGACGACCTCCGGCTCGACAATCCCTACACGGTTCTCGTCGCCGCCGCCGACGCGTGCAGCGCCTCGCGGCCCGGCGCGCGGCGGGAGACGCTCGAACGGTACATCAAGCGGATGGAGGAGCTCGAGAACATCGCCACCGAATTTCCGGGCGTCGACCAGGCCTTCGCCATCCAGGCCGGCCGCGAACTCCGCGTAATTGTCAGCGCCAAGGAAACCACCGACGAGTTGGCGGCCAAAGTCTGCCGCGACATCGCCAAAGCCTTCGAGGAGCGGCTCACCTACCCCGGCGAAATCAAAGTCACCGTCCTCCGCGAAGCCCGCTACACCGAAATCGCCCGCTGACACCCCGCAAACAAGGCCGCTCCTCGTGCGAATCCTCCTCATCGGCGACACGGTCGGAAAACCCGGACGCCAAATCGTGATCCGCGCCCTTGCCGGGCTGCGAATCCGCGAACGCATCGACTTTGTCGTTGTCAACGCGGAAAACGTCGCCGGCGGCTCGGGCATCACCCCGGCGATCTACCACGAACTGATCTCCGCCGGCGTCGACTGCATCACGATGGGCGACCACATCTACCGGCGGCCCGAGGTCTTCTCGATCCTCCAGACGGAGGCCCGAATCGTCAGACCGGCCAACTATCCGCCCCCCGCACCCGGCGCGGAACTGGCCGTCCACACGGCGGCCGACGGCACCCGCGTGGGCGTCTTCAGCCTCCTCGGGCGGGTCTTCATGCACCCGGTCGACTGCCCCTTCCGAGCCGCCGACCGCGTGCTCAAGCGGTTCCCGCACGACATCCGCGTGATCCTGCTCGACTTCCACGCCGAGGCGACCAGCGACATGCAGGTCATGGGGCGCCATCTCGACGGCCGCGTCTCGGCGGTCCTCGGGACCCATACGCACGTGCCCACCGCCGACGAGCAGATTCTCCCCGGCGGCACGGCCTTCCAGTGCGACGTGGGCATGACCGGCCCCTGCGAGAGCATCCTCGGCCGGCGGATCGACCGGGTTCTGGAAACCACGCTCACCTTCCGGCCGACCCATTTCGAGGTCGCCAGCGGCGATGTGCGGATTCACGGCACGCTTGTCGACGTCGACCCGGCCAGCGGCCGCGCCACCGCCATCCGCCGGCTCGTCGTCCAGCAACCGGAGGCCGACCAGCTGGCGATGCGCGCCAGGCGGCGGGATACAGATTGCCCGGCGGAGCGCGGCAAATTATAGTAAAGACACGTCTCTCCGGTCTTCCAGCCCCGCACACGCTCGGCGCGGAAGCGGGCAGCGCTGTCGGCGGCCGATCCGCCCCGGTCGAAGACAATCCTCGGCACCAGTCCGCCAAGCACCATGAAAGGCCTTGCACCGATGACGCTCAAGCACCGCTCTCCCGTCGTACTGCTGGCTGCAATCCTCGCCTGCTTCTCGGCAGGCGCCGCGGCCGCCGAGAAGGCCAAGATCACCTCGCCAAAGGAAGAGTTCGGGTTCCAACTCGGCGACGACTACTGCCTGGCCAACTACCAGCAGCTCTCCGCCTATTGGCGCAAGCTCGCGCGGGAGTCGGACCGGCTCAAGGTCGAGGTGATCGGCGTGTCGGAAGAGGGCCGCGAGATGCTCATGGCGATCCTCACCGCGGCCAGGAACCACAAGCAGCTGGGCCGCTACCGGGAGATTTCCCGCAAGCTGGCGCTGGCCGAGGGTCTGGCCGAGGGGGAAGCCCGCAAGCTCGCCGCGGAAGGCAAGGCCGTGGTCTGGATCGACGGGGGCCTGCACGGCACGGAGATTCTCGGCGCCCAGCAGTTGATGGAGACCGTGTACCAGATGGTCAGCCGCGACGACGAGGAGATGCGGCGTTTTCTCGGCGACGTGGTCGTCCTCTGCTGTTGCCCCAACCCGGACGGCCTCGACCTGGTGGCCGACTGGTACATGCGCGAGCCGGAGCCCAAGAAGCGGTCGCTGAGCAGGCTTCCCCGGCTCTATCAGAAATACATCGGGCACGACAACAACCGCGACTTCATGATGGTCACGCAGAAGGAGAGCGAGGCGGTCTGCCGCGTCTTCTTCCACCAGTGGTTCCCCCAGATCATTTACAACCACCACCAGTCGGGTCCGGCCGGCACGGTGATGTTCGCCCCGCCGTTTCGCGACCCCTTCAACCACAATTTCGATCCCCTCGTCCCCCTGGGGATCGACCTGGTCGGCGCGGCGATGCACAGCCGCTTCGCCGCCGAAGGGAAGCCGGGGGTCACGATGCGCGGCGGGGCGAATTACTCGACATGGTGGAACGGAGGCCTTCGCACGGTGGCTTACTTCCATAACATGGTCGGCCTGCTCACGGAAACGATCGGCCATCCGACGCCGATGCGGATCCCGCTGCACATCGACCGGCAGCTCCCCTCCGGCAACCTGCCGTTTCCCATCGCGCCGCAGGCATGGCACTTCCGCCAGTCCGTGGACTACGCGCTGACGGCCAATTGGGCCGTGATCGACGTGGCCTCGCGGCACCGCGAGCAGTTCCTCATGAATGCCTACCGGATGGGCAGAAACTCGATCGAGCGCGGCAACCGCGACCACTGGACGATGCGCCCGGGCCGGATCGAAGCGGCGCGGCGGGCGCTGGAAGAGCAGAAACAGAAACAGGGCGACTCCGGCGCGCAAGCCAAGCCCGAGGCAGGTGCGTCCCAGGCCAAGGGCGAAGCCGCGGCCAAGAAGCCCGACGTGCTTGCGGACGTCCTCCGCGACCCGGCCGAGCGCGACCCGCGCGGCTACATTCTCCCCGCGGACCAGGCGGATTTCCCCACGGCCACCAAGTTCGTCAACGCCTTGATCAAGACCGGAGTGACCGTCGAGCGGGCGACGGCGGCGTTCGAGGTCGCCGGCAAGACCTATCCGGAAGGCTCGTATGTCGTCCGCACCGCCCAGGCCTTCCGCCCGCACATCCTCGACCTGTTCGAGCCCCAGGACCACCCGAACGACATCCCGTATCCGGGCGGGCCCCCGACGCCTCCCTATGACAACGCCGGTTGGACGCTTGCCTATCAAATGGGCGTCGAGTTCGACCGCCTGCGGGATGGTTTTTCCGGACCGTTTGCGCCGATCGAGGGGCTGGCCAAACCGCCCGCCGGCGCCGTGCCGAAGCCCGAATCGGCCGCCGGGTTCCTGCTCGACCGCGCGGCCAACGATTCGTTCCTGGCCGTCAACCGGCTGCTCGGCAAGCGATTCCGCGTCCAGTGCCTGCGGCAGCCCTGCGAGGCCGAGGGCACAACCCATCCGGCCGGCACGTGGTACATTCCCAACAGTGCGGAGGTCGTCCCCGTGCTCCGGGAATTGGCGGCGGAATTGGGGCTTGATTTCGCCCCGGCCGCCAAGCCGTTCGAGGTCGAACGGGCCGATCTGCGGCGCCCGCGGATCGGACTTTGGGACCGCTACGGCGGTTCGATGGAGTCGGGCTGGACGCGCTGGATTCTGGAGCAATTCGCGTTTGACTTCCGCGTCGTCTACCCGCCCGAGCTGGACAAGGGAGCGTTGAAGGAACGCTACGACGTCTTGGTTTTTGTCAGCGGCGCGGTGCCCGACTCGCTCCGCAGCGGCCTGAAAGCCGCGGATGAGAAGTCCATCCCCGAGGAGTACCGGGGCCGTTCGGGAAGCATTACCGCCGACAAGACGTTGCCGCAATTGAAGGCGTTCCTGGAGGCCGGGGGGACGATCCTGGCGATCGGCAGCTCGACGTCGCTGGCCCGCCACCTGGACATCCCCGTCCGCAATGCGCTGATCGAGATGGGCGCCGACGGCAAGCCCAAGCCGCTCGGCAGCGAGAAGTTCTACGTTCCGGGTTCAATCCTTCGCATGCGGCTCGATGCGGCCAATCCGCTCGCCGCGGGCATGCCCGAGCAGGTGGACGTTTTTTTCCGCAGAAGCCCCGCGTTCCACCTCGGTCCGGAGGCCATACTGCGGGGGGCCCGCCCGGTCGCCTGGTTCGACTCCCCCGCGCCGTTGCGGAGCGGCTGGGCCTGGGGGCAGCACTACTTGAACGACGCGATCGCGATCGCCGAGGCCCCGGTCGGGAAAGGCTGGCTGCTGCTCTGCGGTCCGGAGATCGCCGCCCGCGCGCAGTCGCACGGCACGTTCAAACTCCTGTTCAACGGGATCTACCATGCGCCCGAAGCGGAGCGGTAGCTTGCTTACTTGCGTCTCTGCTGCCTCAAGAACCTTGATATCGGCCTTGGGGTCCTTTCGCAAAGCTTGCTCGCACGCGGCGAAGCAGACGAAGATATCCTGCTTGGCAACGTTCACTTTGATCGGAGTCCCATTCGCTCCAAGCATTTTGCCATCGACCGGGCAGACGGGCTGCGCCAGCGCCGCCGGCCGGTCGCTCTCGGGAACGTCCAACGACTCGGGAGCCGGCTGCTGCGGGGGCGCCACCGCCCCCACAGCCGGAGATGGCCGGCGCCATGACCAAGATCGCCAGAACCGATCGCACCCCAGGACGCTTCAATCCACAAACCGGTCGTGATACAATCCCCGGCAGTCCGTGTCGGGCTGGCCGACGTTGCCCGACGCGCTCTTCGTGGATGCCGCGACGAACGCCCGGCGAATGGGATTTGCCGTGTTCGGCCACTATGTTCTTCAGGAGTCATGCGATGACCTGTTCCAAGATGCCGGCAACCTCGCGCCGTGAATTCCTGCATCACAGCAGCCGGCTCGCCGCAGCCTCGGTGCTCGCCACGGCGGCCGTTCCCCGTGTCCATGCGGGTGAAGACAACACGATTCAGTTGGCCCTGGTGGGTTGCGGCGGACGCGGCACGGGTGCAGCGGCGAACGCACTCTCGACCAAGAGCGGGCCAGTCAAACTGGTAGCGATGGCGGATGTGTTCGAGCAACGATTGGCGAGCAGCTACCGGAACCTGCAAAAGATGTTCGCCGGCCAGGTCGACGTTCCGCAGGAACGGCGGTTCATCGGCTTCGACGCCTATCGGCAGGCGATGGAATGCCTGCGGCCGGGCGACGTCGTGCTGCTGACGACGCCATGCGCGTTCCGTTGGGTGCATTTTGGCTGCGCGATCGAGAATGGCATTCACGTGTTCATGGAGAAACCGACGACCGTCGACGGTCCAAGCACGCGCCGGATGCTGGCCTTGGCGGAGAAATCGGAAGAGAAGAATCTGAAGGTCGGAGTCGGCCTGATGTGCCGGCACTGCCAGGCCCGTTGGGAGCTTCTCGATCGCATCCAGTCGGGGCAGATCGGCGACATCACTTATATGAAGACTTACCGTCTGGTTGCGCCGGCCGGGTTCTGCGGCCCGAGGCCGGATGATCTCAGCGAGCTGCTTTACCAGGTTCGACACTACCTCAGCTTCATGTGGGCCAGCGGCGGCCTGGTGCACGACTATACGAGTCATAACATCGACGAATGCTGCTGGATGAAAGGGGCCTGGCCGGTCGCCGCCCAGGGCTCCGGCGGTCGTTGTTTTCGCGAGGGAATGGTCGACCAGAACTTCGACCACTACTGCGTGGAATACACCTTCGCCGACGGCACCAATCTGTTCATGAGCGCCCGCAACATCAGGGGGTGTTTCGGCAAGTTCGCCAGTTCCGCACATGGGACGAAGGGATCGGCCGTGATTTCCACCTTCATGCACACACCTGCCAAGTGCCGGATCTACAAGAAGCACAACTTCGTCGACAGCGATCTGGTGTGGGCCTTCCCCCAGCCCGAGCCGAATCCCTACCAGTTGGAATGGGACCACCTGATCGACGCGATCCGGCAGGACAAGCCGCACAACGAGGCGCGGCGCGGCGCGGAAGCCAGCCTGGTCCAGATCATGGGGAGGATGGCCGTCCACACGGGGCGCGTGATCCCCTGGGACGAGGCCCTCAACCACGATCACGAATTCGCTCCGGGCCTCGACAAGCTGACGCTGGACTCGCCGGCCCCCCTGCTACTGGGTGACCGGGAGAAGTACCCGCTGCCCCAGCCGGGAGTGAACCCGCAGCGCGAGTACTGAGGCGTCGGCAGAATCCGGCCCCGCAACGCAAGTCTCATTGCTACAGTGTGTTGCGGATCGAAGCGGATTGCAGATCGAAGCCGGTCGTCTCCTCCCGGGGCTTGAAAATCGCCCGCCGCCGTGTATCCTGGTGGGCAAGGGTGTTAGGGTAATTCGCGGAAGAGGAAGCCAGTTTTCCACACGACTCCTTCGGTGCACGGAAACCGATGCAGAATATCCTCATCGACTGGGAAATGCTGCCGACGACATGGTTCTACGTGTCGTCGCTGATGATTCTGGGCATCTTCTTCAAGTTTCAGCGTTTTTTCTGCATCCGCAATCTCGACCTGGTCGGGCTCGTGACCTTCTCTCCGGGGCTGCTGTTGGTGGCCTACGGCCAGCAGCGGTTGGGCTACGTTTGGCTGTTCACGGTCGGGGCGCTGTTCCTGGTCCGGCTGCTGGTCGACCAGATTCTCGTCCGCCGGCCGCTGCTGGAGCCGAATCTGAATGCCAGCGGTCTGACCTTTACCGGCGCGGCGCTGGTCGTCTTCCTCCTGGCCAACGTGATTACGAACAAGGCCGCGCCGTTGGCCGAGCGTGCGCTGGAGGGCAGCCTGCCGGTCCACAGCGCCGGCTACGAATCGATCTACTCCTTTGCTAATTTGCAGGTCGAGCAGCCCGGCGGGCAAGCGCCGGGCGCGGCCCTCAGCGCCGAGGCGAGCCAGGTCGGCGCGGCGGACCTGGCCGGCGCCGCCAAGGTCCGCCGGGTGCCGGCCGCCGCCCCGCGAACGATCGCCGTCGTCGGGCACCTGGTGCTCGTGCTTGGCATGGTCTTCATCGGCTACCGCCATTTCAGCAACTTCCAGACCGGGGTGGCGGCGGCCTCGCTGTTTCTGCTCCTCCCTTACACCAGCCAGATCACCAGCCGCGTCGACCACGTCGTGCCCGCGTTCCTCCTCGTCTGGGCCCTGGCGGCCTACCGGCGGCCGCTCGCCGCCGGAATTCTCATCGGCCTGGCGGGCGTGTTCATCTTCTACCCGTTCTTCCTGCTGCCGCTCTGGTGCAGTTTCTATTGGAAGCGGGGGATCGTGCGGTTCAGCATCGGCGTGCTGATCGCCGTGGCCGTGATGCTGGTCTTTTGGGCGGCGACGTCGCAGCAGATCCAGCCGCTGAGCGAGCAGGTGCTCGACCTGGTCGGCGTGCCGTTCTTCCAGGCCGATAAGGCCGACGGCTTCTGGATCGCCGAGGGCCACCGGGCCTACCGCATCCCCGTGATGGCGGCGTTTGTCGCGGTCACTTGCGGGCTGGCCATCTGGCCCGCCCAGAAGCACCTCGGCACGCTGCTGAGCTGCTCGGCCCTGGTGATGCTGGGGGCCCAATTCTGGCATCCCTACCAGGGCGGCCTCTACATGGGCTGGTACCTGCCGCTGCTCGTGCTGACCGTATTCCGCCCGAATCTCGAGGATCGCGTGGCCCTGACGGCCGTCGACGACCTGTTCGGCACGCGACGGCGAAGCGAGACCTGAAGGCCAACCGCTCACCGGCAACGATCCTGATTTCGGCAGTCGCCCGGCGCAGGATGGAGCTGCGGCGCGGCACGACAAATCCGTCAGCCCGCTGTGCGGCGCACCATCCACGGCAACGACAATCGCCTTGGAAGCGGCCGGCGCATTTCACGTCGCCCGCGGCGGCGGTCAACCCGGACGTCCGCAGTGACGCGGACCTCCTTGTCCTGAAGTGACGACTCCCCTCAACCTCGGGCGACAAAGCCCCCTTTGGCCGCGGAAAGTCGACTCCGCAACCTCCCCGGTCAACGCGGCGCGGATCGCGAACAGACCCAACCGTCTCGCGGCCGGCAGCCAGCAGTCGGCGCTGCCGGTGCCGCGCGGCGGATGCGGCCGTTGCGCCTGAAACCAGGTCATTCCGGGCCTGTATTCGGGTTCGAGTCGTCAACTTCAAGCTGAGCAGGCTGCCCTTGAGGTTGCTGCGTCTCGCCGCCACAGCCGAAAACGAACGTGCAGAGGACTAACGCCAAAACCATACCCGCGAGCAATCTCATGAATTCGTCCTTTCATGGATGAGGCCAACAGGGCCGGAGCGATGCAACCTAACGAACCAGCGGAGAAGCACGCGTGTGCCGACCGGCTCAACGGACGATACACATCCGAGAATCCGTTCAGAGACACACTGCGCTGAACAACCCGCGCGACTGCGCAGAAGCGGCTAGGGAATCGTGTAGGGGTCTCGGTAATTCGCTTGCCAGTGCGCCTGGCTGTCGCGGTCGGCGGCCCGCGCCATGATCATCCGCTCCACGGTGGCAGCGATGAATCGAACCGAGCCATCGCAAAGCACGAAATGGAGTCCACCCGGATGCTGACTGCTGTAAGTCCATTGATTGCTGCCAAAAATGCAGTCACTATCGTTGTTGCGGATTCCCCGCAGCGTAGAGGCCTGGTTGCTGTGCCCATACTTCCCGACCCAAATCGCGCCGCTGTATGTAACTCCCCCAACGACACCGCACGCCCGCTCACCGACGGCCACGACATTGGTCGTGCCGTCGCCGATATCGCGGATGCGGACGCCTTTGTCCGCGGAGAACATGCCGTTGCCGAATCGCCATTCGTGGTTGCCCGCGAACGTATTCGGATAACTGGTCCCGTCCGGATCGCGGCCCGCCGGGTATCCATTCCCGTAGACGCCGGAGTAATTGGACATTCCGTGATTTCCCCGTTTTTCGTTGATATCCGGGCCGCGATCGGAAGGGCAGCGGTAGCCCGGCAGAGGCGTTTGCGTCAACGCCGTTGCTGGGGCGGGGTAGGTTCCGCCGCCGAAGGGGATTGTGTTGACGCCCAATGCGTCGTGCAACGCGGCTTGCTCAATGAAAGGCAGGATCAGCGCGCCCCACCCCCAGCCTCTCGTATCCGCCATCGCCTTTGGGGGATAGTTCACGAAGCCGGGTGGAAAGCATTGAAGGGCGTCATGGTAGTTGTGCAGCGCCAATCCGATCTGCTTGAGATTGTTTGAGCACTGCGATCGTCGCGCCGCCTCGCGCGCCGCCTGAACCGCCGGCAGGAGCAAGGCGATCAGAATCCCGATGATGGCGATCACCACCAGAAGCTCCACTAGGGTAAACCCTCGCCCGCACGTACTTGGCTTTCTCCAACCCATTTGTACACCTCCCATCGTTTAAGAAGAGACCAACAAACACCTAAGAGGCAACATGGAAAAGCAGCTTAAGCGCGCAGCCGAACTGCGCCCGATCCCGAGGAAGCGGAACGTCGAAGGTGCGTGGGCGGATACCCGACCTTCTGCCCACCCCATTAGAAAAGTCACCCCGCGGGGCAGACAGCCCTCCAGTTCACTGTCTCTCGTTTTCATCTGTCCGCGGGGAGTTGTCAATTGCGATTTCTGACAAATCGATTGTGATTTTCCGCGAATTGGTCCAGAATGACTTGGGAGGCTCCTTTTGGCTCGCTGCGTCGCACGGGCCGATCGCCGAGTTCCGTCCCCGCGGCAGAGGCCGATGCTCCTCTCGTTCAGCGGAGTCGCGCCATGGCGAAAACGCGAAAACAGGTGGCCATCCTTCTGAACCTCAACTGCGGATTCCATCGGCAAATCGCCCGTGGGATCGCCAAGTATGCGGGTCCCCATGACACATGGCTCTTGTCCGTGGCGGAGCATTCAGCCGAGACGGTTGCGGCGTTGATTGATTGGCCTGGCGACGGATTGATCATCGACCTGGATGTTCGACAGGTTGACCAGGCAGTCTCCCTCTTTCAAGGCGAAGTGGTGGGAGTCGGGACGGTGGCGCCGCGCGTGCTCAAGCGGTTGAATATCTCCACCGTCCGGACGGACGACCGGACAATTGCGGAGTGGGCGGCGGATCACCTTCTGGAGCAGGGCCTCGAGCAGTTCGCCTACTGTGGCGTGTCCAGGCCAGGCCGGGACCACTGGGCTACAGCCCGCCGCAGCGCATTCTGCCGGCGAATTGCCGAACACGGTCGTCCCTGTGCGATCTTCGCGGCGCGGTACGACGCAGCGCAATCCTGGCGCGACCCGCAAAGCCGGCTGCCGCAGTGGCTCGGGCGCCTTCCCAAGCCGGTGGGCATCCTGGCCTGCAATGACCTCCAGGGGCGTTGCGTCTTGGAAGCTTGCCGCCGCTTGGACCTCCGCGTGCCAGACGAAGTGGCCGTAATTGGCGTGGACAATGACTTGCTGATCTGCGCGTTGGCCATGCCGCCCTTGACCAGCGTAGCTACCGGCGCGGAACAGATCGGCTACCGGGCCGCCGCACTGCTCGACCAACGGATGGCCGGCCGCCTTGCCGGCCCGCAGCATCTTGTCGTTCCCCCGACTTGCCTCGTTCCCCGGCAGTCCACGGACATCGCGGCAATTCGAGACCCGATCGTGTCCTCCGCAATCCGGTTCATCCGAGAACACGCGGCGGAAGAAATCGGTGTCGCCGACATTGCCCGGCACGCAAACGTATCGCAGTCCACGCTGGAGACGCATTTCAAGCATCAGCTGGGCCGGACGGTCCACGCCGAAGTGGAGCGCGTTCGCCTGGAGACCGCCCGCAGGCTGCTGACAACGACGAGACTCCCTTTGGAGGCAATCGCCCGCCAGGCCGGCTACAGCAGCGCGCAATACCTGAGCGCTGTTTTTCGACGCCGTCTGGGGCACGCGCCCGGACAACTGCGAAACCCACCTCGCCAGTGACCAGCAGCGGCCGGCGCGGCGGCGCTTACTTCTTGCCGCGTTTCTGCGGTTTGGCGCCGGGCGCCAGCCCCCGCCTGGCGTCGTCGCGGGCTTCGTAGCGCGCCCGCCGTTGAGACGGGGTGTCTGGCACGATCTGCCGCCCGGTGCGGAAATTGTAGCCGCAATTAACGCAGAGGACGGCATCCTCCCTGACCGGAATCCCGCAGCCGGGGCACTTGACCTCCGCCTGGCCCGCCAAGCCGGCGTGCCGCTGGGGCATCTCCTCGGCGAGCAGTTCGTCCAACGAGTTGCCGGTCGGCGCGGCGGCCTGCTGGCTCGCGGGGAGGACAAGGACCGCCTGGCAGGCGGGGCATTTCACCTGTTTTCCGGCCAGGTGGTCTCCCGCCTGAAACTGCTTCTTGCAGGCACTGCACTGGACGACGATCGGCATAGTCGAGCCTCCGCAGGGCAGGTCGGACTGTCGCCCTGCCGGTTGGTGTGAGTTTGATTGTCGCACTGGCGCCGCCGAGGGCATGGCGGCATCGCCTGCGGGGCAACCCGCAAACCCGCCCTACGGGAGCGCCAATTGCGATTATAATCCAAGCCTGGAGATGTTGGCCAGCCGGCGGGAGTGGTCGCCGCGACTCTCGAGCGGCCCGGCGTTACTTCGCGTCGGGCGGCTCGACGTGGATCACCACGCGGTCGACCCGGCCCACCGCCGCGCGGAGGTGGGCCCCCATCCGCCGCGTCAGTTCATGGGCCGCGGTGATCGTCATCCCGGCATCGAGGGTGCAGTGGCAGGAGACGGCCAGGCTGCCGCCGGTCCGCTGCACCTGGACGTCGTGGACTCTCGGTGCGGCGGGTTGCTGCCTCGCGAAGAGCTGGAAGGCCCGTTCGACCTCTTCGTTTGCGGCGGGCGCGGCGCGGACCTGGGCTCCATCCTCGCCGGCCGGCTCGATGTGGGGCACAAGCGGATTCCACCCTCGACCCGATCGGCAATCTCATGCGTCTGCGCAAACGGCCTGGCGCGGTCGACGCTCACGGTCACGTCGGCGAAGTGATCGGCGCCGCTGCGGCGGAGGCGCACGCGCCGCACCCCCTCGACGCCCTCGATCTCCCGGACCCGGCACGCGACCTCCCTCCGCAAGCCGTCGGGCACGGCGTCGAGCAGGTCGGAGATGCACTTCTTCCCCAACTGCACGCTGACGTAGACGACGATCAGCGCAACCCCGAGCGCGGCCACCGAATCGGCCTGTTCCATCCACGTCCAGCCAAGCGCCGAACCGGACAACCGCACCCCCACCAGGCCCAGGAGGACGACGAGGGAAGACCAGACGTCGGTGGAGAAGTAGAGGGCGTCGGCCTCCAGCGCCTGGCTGTTGTATTTCCGCGCCACGCGGCTCAGCGCCCGGCTGCGGGAGAGATTGTTCGTTGGCCATCGCTGCGGAAAGGCCGCGGCTGGATTCTACGCGGCCGCTTGCCGGATCAGCTCCAGCGTTTCGTCGATCTGCCGCGTGTCGCTGAAGCCGATCGTGAACGCATGGACGGTTCCCAGGCCGAGCACGTACTTGAGCGAGGCGAGCCGTTCTTCGCGGGTCTTGAACGCGCCTTCCCCGTAGATCTTCATGCCCAGCACGCCGCGCTGCTTGGCGGCCATCTTCTCGATCTGGGCCGCCACTTTTTCCGGCTCGGCGTCCATCAGCTTCCCCTGGGGATTGATCCGCACCAGGTGCACGTCCATCCATTCGTCGAGGTCGGCCGAGGCGACCAGCGGGTCCCAGCCGTGGCAGGAGACGCCGACCGCCCTGACGCGCCCCTTCTGCTTGGCCTCGGCCAGCACGTCCATCACCGGGCGCATGTCCACCGGCCATGACCCCTTGGTCATGCAGTGCATCAGCACCGTGTCGAGTTGCTCGATGCCGAGTTCGCGGCGGAATCGCTCAATGTCGTCGCGGGCCGCCTGGGCGTCTTTCGCCCGGGTCTTCGTCTGGATGAACAGCTCGCTTCGCGGCAGGTCGGCAATCGCCTCGCGGACGAAGTCGTGGGTCTTGTAGCCGTCGGCCGTGTCGATGTAGCGGATGCCGAGGCCGTAGGCATGGTGGACAAGCCGGGAAAACCCCTCCTTGCCCATGTTGCGCTGTTCGCGCCCGCCGAACGTGCCCGTGCCGATCCCCAGGACGCTGGTCTTGATCCCGGTCTTGCCGAGAGTGACGATGTCGGCCCCCGACTTGACGGGCGATCGGGCCGCTTCGGCCGCCCGCAGGGCCGGCCTGGCAAATGTGACGGCCCCGGCAGCGGCGGCCGCCCCGGCGAGAAATCGGCGTCGCGTTATCTTCGACATGGCATGGATCTCCTGTTTGCTGACGTGATTGGCGGCAAGGGGGGGGAGGCCCGTTCTCGCGGCAAGTCCACTCGCGCACCGGATCGGCCGGGAGCTGGGCTGGCCGCGAAGACCGGGAGGACCCGTCTTGCCATTCTACGGCGATTTTTTGGCGGGCAATGGTCTGGCGCCCGCAACCTTCATGGGGATGCCGAGAAAGCGGTCTCGCGAGGTGATCAGGAGCGTGCGAAAATCCTCGCCGCCGAAGCAGACGTTCGAGGCGTAGGGCACGCCGCGATCAGCGGTGATCAGGCCGATCGGCTCCCCCTCTTGCGAGTAGACCTTGATCCCCGTCGCGCCACAGGCGACGTAGAGATTGCCCTCCTCGTCGGCCGTCATCCCGTCGGGGCTGGCGCCCAGGTCGAGCCAGCGGGTCTCGCCGGTCAGCTTGCCGGGCGCTTCCACGCGGTATCGATAGACCAGCTTGCCGCGGCAATCGGCCAGGTAGAGCGTCTTCTCGTCGGCCGAGAGCAGGACCCCGTTGGGATTCGTGCAGACGTCGGAGACAACGGCAACCTTGCCCTCGGGCGAACAGTAATAGGCAAGCTCTTTCTTGATCGCTTCCTGGCCGCGATGCTTGTAGTTCGGGTCGGTGAAGTAGCCCCCGCCCGCCGAGTCGATCGCCAAGTCGTTGGGCTCGTTGTACTGCCGCTCCCCCTGGCCGACGAGGATTCGCTTTGCCTTGGTCTTCACGTCGAAGGCGACGATGCGGAACGCGGCCCCCTCGCAGACGACCAGCTCGCCGCGGGCATTGAACATCATGCCGTTGGCATCCAGGCTGTCATCGACGAACACTTCCACCGGCCTGCCGGGCCGCCAGAGGTGGATCGTGTCGTTCTTGCCGTCGGAGAAGTAGACGTTCCCCTCGGCGTCGGCGGCCGGACCTTCACAGAAACCATAGCCGGTGCCCAGCACCTCCGCGCGGGCGCCTGGGGCGACGATTCGGGCAAGCGAATCGGCGGCAGGCGCGGCGGCCGGCAAGAGGGCGATCGGCGAAATCAGCAGAAGTGCCAAACGGTTGTTCATCGTGCTCCCTCAACGTCTCGAGGCCTTCGGTCGGCGATTGTCCTCGGATGGGCCCCGCGCGGCGGATCCGCGCCGGCCGGGCCGACCAACCCGAACCATTATAGGAGTCTGTGAACCCTGTGGTAAACTGGCCGGCAGGCGGCAGTCTAGGAAAGACGGATTTTCCAGGGAAAGCCGTTGGCGATGGCTGGCGAGAGGTTCGCGTTGCCGAATCTGAGCGCAAACCGGCCAGGCAATCACGCGCCCCGAGCGTCCGTGATATACTGCCGGCGAGAACGCCTGGTCAAACAAGGCCGGCAAGACGGTCTTCAATCCTCCGAGAGCATCTTCATGGGCGGACCGCGACCCCTTTTCAGCCGAGGCTTCCTCTCCCTGCTGGGTACCCAGTTCCTTGGGGCCGCCAACGACAACGTCCTCAAGCAGGTGCTGGTGTTCATGGTTGCCACCGGAATCTGGTCCGGCAGCCTGGCCGAGGGGGGGTTGGGCGATGGGGGGCAGAGTCTGCCGGCCCTCTGCCTGACGATTCCGTTCATTCTCTTCTCGGGATTGGCCGGCCAGTTGGCCGACCGGTTCAGCAAGCGGTCGGTGATGGTTGCCGTCAAAATCGCCGAGGTCCCGATCGCCTTGCTGGCCCTGGTGGGACTGCTCGCGCAGAACCTCTGGATCACTCTGGCGGCGATGCTCTTGCTGGCGATTCAGAGCGCGCTGTTCGGGCCATCGAAATACGGGGTCGTGCCCGAAATCGTCGGGGAAGAGCGGTTGAGCCAGGCCAACGGCCTGCTCAACATGCTCACCAACATCGCCGTGATCATCGGTTCGCTGCTGGCGGGCCCCTTGAGCACCGCCTACGACCCCGATCCGGCGACCGGCGCCGAGCCGATCCTCTGGGCCCCGGGGGCCGCGCTGCTGGCCGTGGCCCTGGCCGGCCTGCTGAGCGTGCTGGCGATGCCGCCGCTTAAAGCGGCCAATCCCTCCTTGAAGCTCAAATTCGACCTTGTGGGAACCTACCTCCAGTCGTTCCGCGACATGAGCTCGACCCTGCTCTCGGTGGCGATTGCCTGGGCGGGGTTCTACCTGGTCGGCATGATGTCGCTGCTGATCCTCCCGGAATACGAGAAGATTCTGGCAATCGGCTACACGAAGACGAGCCTGTTGATCGGACTGTTGGGTGTCAGCATCGCGGTCAGCAGCGTGGCCGCCGGATTCCTCTCCGGCCGCGGAATCCGGCCGCAACTGATTCCTTTCGGCGCTTCGGGAATGGCCGCCTGCTTCGTCCTGCTCGGAACCTTGCAGCCGACGGTCGCCAACGTCGCCGCGCTGGTCGCCCTGGCCGGCCTGTCGGCCGGTTTTTACATCATTCCTTTGCAGGCCTTGCTGCAAAAGCTCTCGCCGGGCGGGGAACGCGGCCGCTTTCTCGGCACCGCCAACGCGATGTCGTTCACGGCCAGCTCGCTCGGGGCGGGCCTGTATTGGCTCCTCTCGGGGCCCCTGCAAATCGCTCCCAATCGAGTGTTCCTGGCCTGTGCCGGCCTGGCAATCGCCGGTACGGTTGTCGGAACCTTGAAACTCAGGCAGCTTCTCGCCGCCCGTGCCGCAGCGGCGCTGACGGCGGAATCGGCGGACTGAAAAGGATAGACAGGCCGGGCACGTTCGAAACGCGCCCGCGCGGTCGGGCCCCTCGGCGTTGCCTGCGCCGCGCCCAACACAAGCCAGCTTTTCCTCACAACAATGGCGTCAGGTTTCATGTACCGACTGTTCTGGACGATCGTTCGCTGGATGCTCAACCGGCGCTATCGCGTCGAGATCGCGGGGCTCGGGCAATTGGAGGGGCTCGACGGGCCCACGCTGGTTCTGCCCAGCCATCCCGCCTACATCGATCCCCCCCTGGTGATCTCCCACCTGCGGCGCCGCCGCTCGCTCCGCCCGATCGTGTACGCCGGCATCTACCGGATTGCCCTGCTCCGCCCGCTGATGCGGCTGGTCCACGCCTTGGAGGTGCCCGACCTGGCCGAGCACAGCCGGGCCGCCCACGAGCGGACCCTGGCGATGATCGACGCGGTCGTCGAAGGGCTCCGCCGCGGCGAGAGCTTCCTGGTCTATCCCGCCGGGAAGGTCCGCCTCCAGCAGACGGAGCTGATCGGGTCCGCCCGGGCGACTTATGAAATCCTCCAGCGCGTCCCCGAGGCGCACGTCGTACTCGTCCGCACGGTCGGGCTCTGGGGAAGCATGTTCTCCTACGCGCGGACCGGCAAACGCCCCTCGCTCGGCGCCCGAGCGATCCAGGCCATCCTCTGGATGGCCGCCAACCTGGTCTTCTTCGCGCCGCGCCGCAACGTCCGCATCACCCTGGAGGTGGTCCCGCGCGATCAGCTGCCCAGCCAGGATCGCGAGTGCCTCAACCGCTACCTGGAACAGTGGTACAACCGGGAGGGCCCCGAGCCGCCGACGTTTGTGCCTTATCACTTGCTGCTGGGGCCGCGGACCTGCCAATTCCCCGCCATCGAACAGGCGGTCGCGATCGACCTGGACCGGATTCCCCAAACGACGCGGCAGGCCGTCAACCAGATGATCGAGGAGCACCTGGGCCGCGCGCTCGGCGAGGACGAGCTCGCGCCGGAGGCGGCGCTGGACATGCTCGGTTTCGACAGCCTCGAGCGGATGGAGCTGGCCCTGAAGATCGAGGAACGGTTCGGCTTCCGTTCAGACCGCGTCGCCGGCACTCTGGGGCAGTTGTGGGCCCTGGCCCAAGGCCAGATGACCGGGAGCACGGGCGTGAAGCGGGCCGCGCCGCTCTGGACGAAGAGGCGGCAACCGGCCGGCCCGGCCGAGGTGCTCGGCGACTCGATCGCCGAGGCCTTCGTCCTCCGCGCGCTGGCCAGCCCAGGCGACGTAGCCGTCGCCGACGCGCTGAGCGGCGTGCTCACCTATCGCCGGGCGCTGGTCGGCTGCCGGCTGATCAGCCGGCGGCTGGAGAAACTCCCCGGCGGAGCGATCGGCGTGCTCCTGCCCGCTTCGGTCGCCGCCGACCTGGTGTTCTTCGGCCTCCACCTGGCCGGCAAGCTCCCCGTGATGCTCAACTGGACGACCGGGCCGGCAAACCTCGCCCACGCGGTGCGAACGCTCCAGGTCCAACGGGTCGTCACCTCGCGGAGATTCATCGACCGCCTGCGGATCGACGTCGCGGGGGCCGAGCTGGTCTACCTCGAGGACCTTCGCGCGGGAATCGGCAAAGGGGAGCAGATCGGGGCGCTGGCCGCCACGTATGCATCGCCGCGGCGAATCCTCAGCGAGCTGCCCCGCCAACGTCCCGACGATCCCGCCGTGGTGCTCTTCACCTCCGGCTCGGAGAGCGCGCCGAAGGCCGTGCCGCTGACGCACGGCAACCTGATTTCCAACGTGCGGTCGACGATCGCCAGCATCCGCCTGCGCCGCGAGGAGGCGATGCTCGGGGCCTTGCCGCCGTTTCACAGCTTCGGCCTGATGGCCAACATGCTGGCGCCGATCCTGTCGGGCTTCCGCGTGGTCCATCACCCGGACCCGACCGACGCGGCGGGCCTGGTGCGGCTGGCCGCGGCCTATCGCCCGGCCCTGACGGCCACCACGCCGACCTTCCTCGGCTACATCTTTGCCACGGCCGATCCGGAGCAGCTCCGTTCGCTGCGGCTGGTGGCGACCGGCGCGGAGAAATGCCCCGAAGCGCTGTTTGCCCGGGCGGCCGAGATGATCCCCGGCGCGGTGCTCCTGGAGGGCTATGGAATCACCGAATGCTCGCCGATCGTGGCGGCCAACCGCAGGGAGAAGCAGAAGCCGGGGACCGTCGGCCCGCCACTGGACGGCGTGGAAGTCTGCGTCGTCCATCCCGAGACAGGCGCGCCGCTCGCCGGCGGCGAAACCGGCATGTTGCTCGTCCGCGGCCGCTCGGTTTTTGGCGGATATCTGAACTACGACGGCCCCGATCCATTCCAGACGCTCAACGGCCAGCGCTGGTACAAGACGGGCGACCTGGTGGCGCTCGACGAAGACCGGTTCATCCATTTCCGCGGCCGGCTGAAGCGGTTCCTCAAGGCCGGCGGCGAGATGATCTCGCTGCCGGCCCTGGAAGAGCCGCTGACCGAGCGGTTTCCGGCGACCGAAGACGGGCCGCGGGTGGCCGTGGAAGGCGTGGAGACGCCCGCCGGGCGCCAGATCGTTCTCTTTGCGACCGAGGAGATCTCGCTCCGCGAAGCCAACGCGGTCCTCGCCGACGCCGGGTTCCGCGGCGTCATGCGGCTGGATGAAGTCCGCAAAGTCGAGGCGATTCCGGTTCTCGGGACCGGCAAGACCGACTACAAAGCGCTGCGGAAGATGATCGAGGAGAGGACGCAGCCGTGATCGGGACGGCGGGCGAGAGAAAAAGGATGGGAGTCGTCTTCCTGTCGGGGCAAGCTGCCGGTTTGCCCCGTCTCAGGCCAACGTGGCGGCGCTGGCGCGGAAGAACGATTCCCACACTCCGTAGTCTTCAATGCACGAGCGCCGCCTTGCGCCGCGCTCCCCGGCCGGCCTTTGCGTTGGCTCTTTCGGGATTGGCCGTGATCGTCACCACGTCATCGTAGACTCGGCGTTCCCAGCCGACGACGTTGCCGTCCGCATCCATCAGCGGAAATGTGTAGGCCGGGACCAATTCGGCCCGCCACCGGCCCTGGTCGTTGCGCGTGACGTCGACTTCGAGGTGCCCGTAATGCTTCCCGCCGGAGACGAGTTGCTTTCCGTTCCAGACTTCCGGGGCATCTTCGTGGACAATGAACTTGCGGTAGGGATTCTCGCAGCCCTCGGAGGGGCCGCGGAGCCCGTCGCCGGCACTCCCCACGACAAAGAAATGGATGCTGTGGGGGCGATTGGAACCGTCCGGCAAGGTCTCGGTCCCCGTGACCATCGCCCGCTCGGTGACTTCGTCGTGCCCGGCGATCACGGCCGCCACGCCGTAGCGAAACAGCAAGGGCTGAATGACCCGCATGGCGATGCCCGACTGCCCGGAGAAGTTTAGCTTGCCGAAGGGGACGCTGTGCGGACCGGAGCCGTACATCGTGTGGTGGAATTGGACGAAGGTGAAGCGGCTCTTCCGCTGCGCGTCGGCCAATTGCGCTTCGAGCCAGCGGTACTGCTCGGAACCGGGATTGAAATCGGGGGCATTGCTCCCCTCCAGGTAGTGATTCGTATCGGACGCCGTCTGGTGGGGCAGGCCGTCGCTGGAGTCGAGCGTGATCAGGGAGACCGGGCCGTAGTCGATCCGGTAGTACCGCCCGCGATGCTTCGGGTCAGTGGCGCCATTGGAGGGCGCTTCGAAGTACGCGAGGAACTTGTCCGTGGCGAAGTTCGCTCCTTCCGCCGAATAGCCGCCGCCAGGACCGGCGAAGTTCTCATGATTTCCGAGCGCGGGAAAGATCGGCACGCTGCCGGCCAGCGTGCCGTAGTCCCCCGCGACGTGCCGCCAGAATTCGTCCCAATCGCGCTGCTCGCCGCCGGTTTCCGCGAGGTCGCCGGAGATCGTGACGAAATCCGGACGCCGCGCGAGAATCACCTTCAGGTTCTCGCGAAAGCCCGTGGTCTGATCGGCGACATAGCGGGCGATTCCCGCAGGCCGGTTGCCGCCGGTCGCAGGCGGCCACGCGACCGGCGGGCTGGTCGACGACTCCGGCTCGGTTTCGGAGTCGGCAATCGCGATGAATCGAACCGGCTGGTCGTCGTCCGGCGCTGTGCGGAAACAATCCCCGTGCTGCGCCGTCCCCTGGCGGACGCGATAGGCGTAGGTCGTTCCCGGCTTCAAGCCGGTCACGCGGACGCGGTGGAGCCAGGGAAGGCCGCGATGCGGGCCTCCGGGCTCGGTCTTGAAGGGATTGTGCGCCAGGGCCGTCGCCAATTGCGGCTGCGAACGCAACTCGAGCGGTCCGCCGGGCGTTTGCACGGTCAGCACGCCCGGCTCTCCGGTCTCCGAGAGCCAGCGGACCGTCATCGCGTCCTTGGCCGGATTCTGCACGTAGGGGAGGACTCGGAACGCGTCTCCCCGGGCGACCTGGGCCGCCAGCAGACCCACGAGCAAGAGCAGCAGGCACCTGTTGCGGTTCATCATGGCGTCAACCTATGCGCGTCTACTTTCCCGATTCCATCTGGATGTCGAACGTATTCTTTCCCGGCTTGACGTCAAACGTCAATTCCGAGTTCTGGTTGTACTTTGCTGGGATCGGCGCGGTCGGCACCGTGTCGTCGGGCCAGAAGACGGTCACCTCGTTGGCGCCCGTCTGGGCCCCATCGACGCCGTCGACGAATGTCAACTCGTACTTCCCGTCCTCATCGATAATCGAGAGTGCCTGACGGCCTCCTGACAACGGATAGAACCCGACGGCCGCGCCGGACAGGGGCTTTCCGTCGAGTGTGACAGTGCCTTGCACGCGTCCCAACTCGGGCAGATCGCTTCGGCCACAGCCAACAATCGCCGGGACGATCGCGGAGAAGAAGAATGCCAACGCCAACCTCCGTCCATCGATCATACGGACCTCACCTTCTATTGATAGAGCAATCGGATGGAAAGACACTTAGACCCACACCGTCTGCCTGTGGGGAGCCGACGCCCGTCGTCGGCCCCCCAAGAATCGGCCCACGGTCCTGAACTGACGGCGACAGCTTGGGCTCAGGAACCCCGGTTCGCCTGGCTCAGGCGATAATCAATCGCTAGAAATCCCCGATCGGCTGACCATCGTCCTTCGAGAGGAATCGCTCCAAGGTGCTGTCGACCCCTTGGTTGGGATTCGTCATTCCTCCGATACTGTTTGCGCGAAAGTCAATCGTATCACTGATGAAGCGAACCGAACCGTCGCACAACGCGAACTGAACCCCGCCGGGATGCAGACTGCTGAAGCTGCGGTTCTGATGCGCCCAGTTGATGGCAGTCTGGTTGATGCCCCAATAGGGGATGCCCAGCGCGGAATTGATCGCCCGCGTGCGGCTCTTGTAGCCGCTCAGCAAGGGGCTGCACCCGATGACATTCCCCGCGCCCATGAGCACGTTGCTGAGCTTATAGCACCGTTCCCCGAGCATTCCCGTATTGCTCGTCCCGTCGGTGATATCTCGGAACCTGGTCGCGGAGTTCCAGAAAAACACTCCGGCCGGCGGCCCGTACTGTTCGAAATTGCCGCTGGGCGGAGTCATGCTGTCGCCAACGGAACACACGCCCACGTAGTTCGACTTGGCGATCTGAATCCTGTCCGTCCCGTCGCTCGTGACGCACTTTTCGTAGCTTGTGAATTGATCTGACTGGCTGGCATAATTTGCGCCGAAATCGTTCAGCGCGGGACCGGTGTCCGACGGGCAGACGAACGCGGCCACCGGGGTCTGCGCGGCAGCCCGTCCCGCGGCGGTCGCCAGGGTCTGCGCCAAGGTGAGCTTCCCCACCTGCAACGCGTCCTGCAATGCCTTCTGCTCGACGAAGGGCAGGAGCAGCGCCCCCCACGTCCAGACCGACGGTTCCTGGCTCGCTGTGGCTTCGTCACTCATGGGTGACGGAATGGCGGAGACGAAACCGGAAGGGAAAGACCCGAACGTGTCCGCGTAGTTGTGAACTCCCAAGGCAAGCTGCTTCAGGTTGTTCGAGCACTGCGATCGGCGGGCGGCTTCACGAGCCGCCTGCACCGCCGGCAGCAGCAGGGCAATCAGAATGCCAATAATGGCAATCACGACCAGCAGCTCCACGAGCGTGAAGCCCAAACGAGATCTCGACCACATCGCATGTCACTCCTTGAAGAAGAGAGGCGGAACGACACTACACCACAATGGTACGCACAATAGGGACATACAAGATGGCCCTAGTCAATGCCGATGAGACCGAGCGCAATCCTGATTGCGCCGCCTGCTGATTTTAAGAGGGCGCCAACACGCAAAGGAGTGTTACGTAGGACTACAATCCCGAATAGTATGTTGCAGGCACCTGAGCCGTCCCCAGATCGCTCGATCGGCTTGCGGCGTACGGTTCGGCAATCTCGATGGCCGCGGCACGCTCTGCCGATCCGAACGGGCTCGTTCCTGCCCACGATGAGTGGTTTTTAATAATTCCTTACCATTTGTCAATAGACAACCCGGCCGGAATGCCGCGCCACAGTCCGAATGGCGTCGTAAAGTGCCTACATAAAAGGGGTTATGGCGTGAGAAAAAATCCCCGCCGCGCTGGTAATTCGCCCGGTTGCAGCGAGCGCCTGCTGCGGGAGGCCGACGGACGGGCCGGCAGTTGGGGCTCGAGTCGTTGTCCCCGGTCCGCGGATGCGACGATCTTCTGCGGGTCGTCTACGCGCGGGAGAGGCCGAAGAAGCGGCCGAGCCCACTCGCCTTGCGGGCGGATGCCGGCTGGTCGGGCTGGCCGGGCGAGGTCAGGGC
>LSQX01272431.1_pt1 | contig 35631 bp, 28 predicted proteins | sample 654561 | NCBI WGS metagenome assembly LSQX01 (sample SAMN04489861, study PRJNA283612) | anaerobic digester metagenome | isolation source: 4 biogas reactors fed with cattle manure at either 37C or 55C with and... | place: Denmark: Kongens Lyngby | collected 2014 | reverse complement strand
CCATGGAACAGATCATCGGCTGGCAACCCGATTACATTCTTGTGGATGGAGCCAATCTGGCCGATGAGATGCAAAACGATCCTGCCTGGAGCTCCCTGCCAGCCGTCAAAGAAGGGCGGGTCATCGTGGTGCCCTCTGCACCTTACGGCTTCCTGGCCAACCCCCCCTCCGTTAACCGCTATGCCGGTCTGGCTTGGTTGGGACCGCTCTTTTATCCCCAGGTCTACGGGGGGGATGTCAAAGGGCAAGTAGCCGAATTTTACAGCCTCTTCTACGGAGTTGAACTCGATGACGCCAGCTTGGACGCCATCCTGGAGGGAAGATTCGACTAGCTTGAAGGAAATCGTACGCCATTTGTGTTCCTTGACTGAAAACCGCCGGATCTCCGGCGGTTTTCGATCCTATGGTAGGCTGTCGGTGAAAAACTATATGGCGGGAGGGGGTGACGGCATGATCCGGATCGCTTTATCGTGCAGCTTGGATGGGATCAGTGAAGAGCGTCCGCAGGAATCCGGCCGCTGCCGGGTGAACAATGCCTACATCCATTCGGTCTTGAGGGCAGGCGCGGCTCCTGTGCCGGTTCCAGTGATGGAGGATACCGGCTCTTTGACATCCATCCTTGATTGTTGTGATGGCCTGATACTGACGGGCGGAAATGACATCGCTCCTTCACGTTATGGTGAAGAACAGCAACCGGAGGTTCGGTCGGTATCTGTCTTGCGCGACATCTATGAATCGCTGCTCTTCCAACTTGCGCTGGAGCGAAAACTACCCGTCTTCGGCATATGCCGGGGTATGCAGCTGATCAACGTCGCGCTCGGTGGCTCGCTCCATCAGCATCTGGGCAGTGTCCCCACATTCACTCTTCAACATGATCAGGAAGAAGGCCGTCAAACCACGACGCACCGCGTCGCGGTCACAAGCGGTTCCATCATCCGGCAGGTATTAGGCAGCCAGACGGAAGTCAATTCCTTTCATCATCAGGCCATCAAGTCCCTGGCCCCCGGCTTAAGGGTGACAGCCACGAGTCGGGATGGCGTGATTGAGGCCGTGGAATCAATCCCTAACGCGTTATCAACCATTTTGGGTGTTCAATGGCATCCGGAGGAACTCTCCGAAAGCGAGCCAAAGACGGCGGCTCTATTTACATTGTTTGTGAAGATGTGCCAGGCGGCCACTCAGGCTTGATCAGGTGCATCCGTTTCCATACTTGGCGGCGGCGCCACAAAAGGGAGCGACCAGTCGAGTTCCTGATTGCAATAAACACAGCGTTTGATGGACTGGACGGGGACGTAACTGATCAGTTTATGACAGCGGGGGCAAAGATAGGCATCCGAGCTTGACTCATGAACAGAATTCTTTCTGAGTGCGCCGTACTTCATTCTTCGCCTTACAATAGTTGTTTTAATCAGATTCATCTCGGTCAACCTTCTATCCCATTATAGCACAGGGGAAAAGTGTGCACGGCAGGCATTACAGGCTGACAGGGCAAGTTGTTGAAGGTGAGAGCGCTTAATAAACGAGGATCCAGCCCTGATGAATTATGATCTGCAAATTTCTTGCTCGAAGCGACGTTTTTTGTCTCACAGTCCAGCATTGTCTGCCATTTATCTGCAATTTGTCAGGCGTTTCGGAGGTTCTCCGGCCATCTAATGGCCGGGGTCCTACCCGATTGACTGAACATGTTTTCCGGTTTTAGAGACAGCAATCCTGTGTATTTGCCCGGAAGACGGGGGCAGGGTTATCTTTCAGATGGGCAGGAGCGCAAGGGCAATGGCGAAATAGATGGCGAGAGCGGCGGCATCGACCAGGGTTGTGATGAGAGGGGCCGCCATAATGGCGGGATCGATTTTCAGCTTTTTTGCGATCAAAGGTAAAACGCCGCCGATGACTGCGGCCATGAAAACGGTGGCCATCATGGCCAAGGCCAGGATCAGTGCCGTGATCGGATCTTTATAGACCAGATAGACGCGCACGAAGTTGACCGCACTGAGAACCAGGCCCATGAGGAGGCTGGTGGCTGATTCTTTGAGGATGACTCTGAAAATATCACCGAATTTGATCTCACCCAGGGTCATACCACGGATCATCAGAGTGCTGGACTGGGAGCCGACATTGCCTCCGGTGTCCGTCAGCATGGGGATGAAGGAGACCAGCAGGGGATAGGCGATAAAAGCGGCCTCATGCTTTTGAAGGATCAAGCCGTTGATCATACCCGAGATCATGAGAATAAAAAGCCAGGTAATGCGGTGCATGCCGTGTTGCCAGAAACTGGTCTTCAGGTAGGGTTTCTCCGATGGGGCGATGGCGGCCATTTTCTCGAAGTCTTCCGTTGTTTCTTCCTGCAGGACATCAACTGCGTCATCGATGGTCACGATGCCGACCAGCCTGTTTTCATTATCGACAATCGGAATGGCTAGAAAGTCGTATTTGTGGAAGAGTCTTGCGACATCCTCCCGGTCCATGCTTGTGTTGGCGCTGATGATATCGGTTTCCATGATATCGCCGATCCGGTCCTTGTCGTCGGCGAGGAGGATGGTCTTCACCGAGATGACACCTTCCAGAAAGCGCTGGTCATCGGTGACATAGCAGGTGTAAATGGTCTCGCGGTCTTCGCCGAAGGTTCTGAGATGGGTGATGGCCTGGGAAACTGTCATGTCCCGCTTCAACCGCGTGTATTCGGCCGTCATGATGCTGCCTGCGGAATCTTCAGGGTACTGCAGGTAGCGGTTGATGATCCGCCGCTTGTCAGGGTTGGTCAGGCGCAGGATCCGGTTGACCATGTTGGCCGGCATCTCTTCCAGGAAGTCGACCGCGTCGTCGACGAAGAGCTGGTCCAGCATCTGGGTGGTCTCTTCATCGGTAAAGGCTTCAACGACGCGCCTTTGTGTTTCGGGTTCGAGGTGGGCGAAGACTTCGGCGCAGATTTCCTTGGGGAGCATACGGAAAACAAAGGCTGTTTCATCATCAGGCAAGGTTTCCATGAAAAGGGCGACGTCAACTTCATTGTCCTCGCGCAATTCACTCAATAAGGAGGCATAGTCACGGCTCTTCAACAGCTTATTCAAATGACTGATGTAGAGTTTTTCATCCATTTTTTCACTCATATGCTTTACCTCCTTGGACCCTGCTGAAAAAGAAAAGTCCGACGCTGGATGACCGGCGTCAGACTCCTGCAGATTGGGTGGTCGGCCGGTCTATTCCATTGATGCGATGCATTCGATCTCCACCTTGGCGCCGCCGGGTAATTGTCTTACCGCAAAGCAGGCCCTGGCGGGGTAGGGACTTGGGAAGTAATTGTCGTAAATCTCATTGACGGAACCGAAATCATCCATGTCGGTCAAGAGGACGGTCGTCTTCACAACTTGTTGCGGGCCCAGGCCCGCTTCTCTCAAAAGAGTGTCCATGTTTGCCAAGGCGAGTCTGGCCTGATTCTCCACGCTGTCCGGTATGATACCTGTTGCCGGGTCAATCCCAAGCTGGCCTGAGATGAAAAGAAAACCGTTGGCGGCAATCGCCGGTGAATAAGGGCCTATTGCTTTGGGAAGCTGGTCGGGATGGATGGCTGTTTTCGGCATGATGTCCCCTCAATAATCGCTCTTTGTGCGCCTTCGGCCTGCCTATGGCGCTTGGATCCTGTTTAAGTTTACCATAGGGATGGTTCCGCTATCCAAGTTGAAACAAGGCTTCGCGGACGATTTCGCAGATGGTGGGATGGGGGAAAACGGTCCGTTTCATGGCATCAACGGTCATTTTCTGTTCGATCATGATTCCGAAGGCCAGGATCATCTCCGACGCGTAGGGCGTCAGCAGATGACAGCCCAACAGTTCTTTGCTCTCTTTATCGAGAAGCAGCCTGCAAAGGCCGGTTCCGCGCTCCGTCTCAGCCTGATAACGACCAGACCACCCCATGGGGATTTCAACTTCCAGGTAGGCGCAGCCTCCGGTGTCCAGTTCTTCTTTCGTTTTCCCGACACCGGCAACTTCCGGGTCAGTATAGATGACCGAAGGTATGGCGCGATAGGACATGCGGTCCTCAATCCCCTGCATGTGATTGACTGCGACTTCGCCCTCCCGGCTGGCTGCGTGAGCCAACATATAGCCGCCGACCACATCCCCGATGGCATAGACCCCCGGGCAGCTGGTCTCCATTTGTTCATTGACCAGGATGGCACCGCGCTCTGTCTTGACGGGCAGATTCTCAAGACCAAATCCGGTGGTGACAGGCTGCCGTCCGCAGGATAAGAGGATGCAGTCTCCGGATACTTCTTGCCCTGCGCCGTCTTTTTCAAAGAAAACCGTTCCGCCTTCGACACGCGTGACGCAGGACGATAAATGAAACACCATGCCTAACTTCTCATAGACTTGCTGCAGGCGGCGACCGATCTCAGGGTCGACATTGCCGGCGATGTGGTCGAGCATTTCCACCACCACCACCTGGGAGCCGACTGACTGGTAGTAGCAGGCCATCTCAAGGCCGATCACACCTCCACCGATCACGATCAGTTGCTTGGGAATTTCTTCCAGATCAAGGATTTCTCGATTAGTGATCACGGTGTCCCCCAAGGACTCTTTGATGCCAGGCAGGGGGAGGATAACAGGCTCCGACCCCGTCGCGATAAGGAGCTTGCGGGACTCATAAACAAGATCGTCAGCTTCGACCCGGAATACGTCGCCCTCCCGGGGAATAATCATGGCCTGGGCACCTATGACCTCAACGCCCGCCTCGCTCATCTGGTTGCTGATTCCCGCGACCAGCCTCCTAACCACTTTATTCTTACGTTTTATGACCCTTGCCTGGTCGTAGGAAACACCTTCTGAAACAACACCGAAGGCTTTGCTGTCGGCCGCGTGGCGGTAGAGTTTGGCTGAATTGAGAAGGGCCTTGGAGGGGATGCAGCCTTCGTTGAGGCAGACACCGCCCAGCTTGTCCTTTTCGATCAGGACGGTCGAAAGTCCGGCCGCGCCGGCCCTTTCGGCCGCGAGGTACCCGGCGGGCCCGCCGCCGAGCACAATCAAGTCAACCATGTTTTAGCCTCCTCGTTCACTGCATCAGGAGCAGCGTGAAGTTTTCCAGAACCTGGACCAGGTCCTTCAGGAAACGGGCGGCCGGGGCGCCGTCGACAGCCCGGTGGTCAAAAGTCAGCGACAGTCCCATCGCCGGATAAGTCGTCAGCTGGCCGTTTTGCTCACGCACACGCGTGACAATGGTGTTGACGCCCAGGATGCAGGTCTGGGGCGGGTTGATCACCGGGGTAAACGATTCGACGCCTAGCGTGCCCAGGTTCGTCACAGTGAATGTCCCGCCCTTGAGCAGGTCGGGGCTGATCGTCCCCTTCTGGCAGGCCGCCGAGAGCTCCTTAACGGAACGTGAAATGTCGGCCAGCGGCAATGTGTCGGCCTGAAACAAGGTCGGGACCATCAGACCGCGCGGGGTGTCGATGGCCACGCCGAGATGGACATGGCGGAAATACGTCATTTTCTCGTCGTCGTAATGGGCGTTGCAGGCCGGATGGCGCGCCAGGACGCGCGAAACGGCATAGAGGATGATGTCGTTGATGGTCGGCACCTGGCCAGCCAGGGCAAAGCCCTGTTCGGCGGAAAGGCCCTGTTCGGCAGCCTTTTTGAGACGGCTGCGCAAACTGAGCATTTCGCTGGCGTCGAAGCTGCTGTTTAGGGTCAGCTGAGCCATCGTGGCCAGCGAGGCCTGCATGGAGCGGGCGATCACTTTGCGGATGGTGCTGTGCTTTTCCGTGGTGACCTCATCAGGAGCCGCAGCTGCAGCCGCTGCAGGTACGGCCGGCGGGCTCGCAGCCAGGACATCACCGGTCGTGACACGTCCGCCAAGGCCCGTACCGGTCAGGCCGGCCGGGTATCCGGCGGCCTGGGCAGCCGGTGTCGCCAGCTTGCCCGTTTCGATCAGCTGGCGGACATCCCGTTCGATGACCCGGCCCTTGGGGCCTGTCGCTTCAGCCTGGCGCAGGTCGGCGCCCGTTTTTTCCGCCAGATGACGGGCACGCGGGCTGATGGCACCCGATGACGGACTCGTTTCGACGGCCGGGGCTGCTGCCGCATCCGGCGCGCTTGCCTGCTCGGGTTGTTGCGCAGGAGCCGCTTTGACAGCCGGTTCCGTTCCATCCGGTCGGAAGGGCGCGTCATCTTCCCCCGGTTCGCCAATGACACAGACATTGGTCAGGACAGGCACATCATCGCCCTCGTCAAAATAGACGGCGATCAGGGTTCCGGAAACCTTTGCGGTTTCATCAAACGTCGCCTTATCCGTCTCGTAGGTGAAGAGGATGTCCCCTTCCTGAACGGGGTCTCCTTGCTGTTTGTGCCATTTGCCGATGATGCAGCTTTCAACGGACTGGCCCTGCCTGGGCATGATGACAGCGGTTGCCATGGTCTGAACCTCCCTTTTCTCCTGCGTCCTGTCGCTTTGCAGCAGGCAGACGCGTCACTTCAACATATTCTGGCCGCCGGTGACCGGAATCGCCTGGCCGGTTTCGTAGGCCTGCTCCGCACAGTACAAAATGGCCCGTGTGACATCGCGCGGCGAGCAGCCGCGCTTCATCGGGACCTTGTCGATATAGAAGCGGTAGACATCGTCGACGGATTGTGCGCCGGGAACTTTGCCGGCGCGCAGGTACTGGACGAACAATCCCTTCTCCGGATCGCTCCAGAGCGGTCCCTCGTAATAGTTTCCTGGGCAGACGGCGTTGACCTTGACCCGGTCGGTCACCAGTTCCTTGGCGAAACTCTGGACCAGGCCGATCCCGCCGAACTTGCCGCCGGCATAGGCGAAATTACGGTTGGAACCTTCCAGGCCGGACTTGGAATTGACCTGGACGATATCGGCCGTGTAGGCCGGATCGAATCGGGCCTGCAGCTTCATCGGGCGCGAGCCGTACTTGGTCACCAGGAAAAAGGCCGTGTAGTTGATGCGGGTGACGAATTCGAAGGTGTCCAGGGTCATGTCTTCCAGACCGCCGGCACGCAGCACGCCGGCGTTGCTGACCAGCAGGTCGATCCCGCCGAAGGCCAGAACGGTTTCCGTGACCATCTCCGCCACAGACAACTCGCTGCCGACATCGACGCCGACAGCCAGCGCTGTTCCCGCACCATACTGATCATTCAGTGACCGGGCAACAGCCTGGGCCAGGGGAAGATTGAGGTCGGCGATCACCAGGATGCCGCCGGCCAGGGCCAGTTCACGGGCGATGCCTTCGCCAAAACCCTGTGCCGCACCGGTCACCAGGCAGATGCGGCCACCGAGGCGGCCGGCTTTCTTGTCCTGCGGGGCTTCGGTCAAGACGAAGCGTCCCACGCCGGCAATCCGGACGGTTCCGGGTCGGCCTGCGGCAGGCCAGGCGGCCTTGAGGGCGGCACCGGCTTCTTCCGCGGTGGCGTACGCAGTTCCGTCCAGTTGCAGGTCGGCCGGTCCGCTGTCCGAATCGGTTTCGACCCGCACCCGGACAGCGGGTCCGCCCGCGGCCAGGGCACGCGCGACAGGCGCCAGGGTCGCGGCTTTGTTTCTTGTTTCTTCGCTAGACCACATTTGCATGGATTCTCCTTCCCGACCGCGCTCAGATGCAGTCGGCATGTTCAAGCAGGTACTGCTCGGCTTCGCCGTTCCACAGCCCGCTGTGTTTGGCGACTAGCTCGGCCAGCTGTTTGAAGAACGGGTCGGTCTCGCCCAGCTTGCCGAAGTCCGCGATCGCGGTCAGGGGCATCTTGACATGGGTGTAAATCAGCTTTTTGCCGCCCGGGATTTTGGGCAGGTTCAACGTCGTTTCGACCACGCTGTTCAGACCGCCGACATGGGTGATCATGGAAGAGGGGTTGACGACGCCGCGGGTCATGAGGTCGAGCGCTCCGACCAGGTCAGCGGTCGTACCGCCGCTGTTGCCGGCGACATGGGTGCTGTTGTAGTGGACGTTGTAGAAATTGAAACGGGCGGAAAATTCCGGATTGGTCGGTCCGGCAAAAAAGTTCAGGCAGCCGTCGTAGGCCAGGATCTTGTCGGCCTGTTCGACGACCGGCGTGACCGGCGCGTAGACATAGACATCGTTATAGCCCTTGCCGTCGGAAAGGCCGATCAGGTGGGCCGGCACATCTTCGATTCCGGCCGTGTTGACGTAATGCAGCGTGACCCCGTTGCGGGCCGCTTCCTCCGGGCTGTACAGGGTGGCGGCACGGGCCAGGCGCGCCTCGTCGATGTCGGTGACGACCAGCAGTTTGGGCCGGCGTGCATTGTGAATCGCGAAATCGATCGCGCCCAGGCCCATCGGGCCGACGCCGGCCAGCAAAGCCATGTTGCCGCCTTCGACAATACCCATCTGGTGCTCGTAGCTGCCCGGCCTGGTGTGGTAGTTGACGTTGAATCCCCCTACGATGCAGGACATGGGTTCTGACAGCGACCCGAAATAGAAGTCGGCGCCGTAGTAATGCAGCAAGCAGCCCTGCTTCATGACAATTTCGGGGATGATGACATAGGTGGCGGCCCCGCCAATGTAATGAAAGCTGTATCCCGGGGCTGCGTAGACATTGGTCGGATCGTTGATCGCGGTCTGGATGGAGAAACGGTCGCCGACCTTGAACTGGTCGGCCCACTTGCTGCCGACTTCGACAAGCTCGCCGCAGAATTCATGGCCGATGATGACCGGATTATCGGCCACATCGGCCGGTACGCGCTTGTGGTCCTCGCCCTGCATCGCCGCCTTGTAGGTGGACATGCAGATGCTGTCGGATACGACGCGGGCCAGTATTTCGCCATCTGTGATGGCGGGAAGCTCGAATTCATCGAGCCGCAAATCCTGTTTACCGTAGAGTCTGACTGCTTTTGTTTTCATAGAGATCTCCTTGTCCTGGCTGGACGGCCGGTCCAACGGACCGGTGAGTGGTCTGGCTACCGTTAGATTATAACATGTTATATGTTAATTGTTAACACATTCTGCGATCAGGATAAGCACAAATTTCACAGGGTCCGGCCGACACCTGCTTGTCGTAATTCACATGACTGCCGGTTGGAAATACGACGGTACGCCTCATAACCCCGTTATAGCAAGCCTTTCAGGCTCCAAGCGAGGGGATGGCATTTGACCGGTTGTATTCCTGGAATCCCTGTGCTATGATGAATCATACGCAAATATAACATGTTTTAACACAAGCAAGGTGTGTTCTATGACAGCCGATCGACGTGAAGCCATCAACCAATACATCCAGTCGCGCGGCGAAGTTCGCCTCAAAGAACTGGAGCAGCGCTATACCGACGTCTCTTCCATGACGCTGCGGCGCGACTTGGAGTTTCTCGAACGTCAGGGCCGCATCGTGCGCATTCGCGGCGGCGCCAAGTCGCTGGCCCACTTGTCGATGCTCAAGGAAGCGGCCTACACACAGCGCCAAATCGCCAACACCGACGCCAAGCTGGTCATCGCCGATAAGGCGATCCGCCTGCTCAGTCCTGGCCGGTCGATCTATATTGATTCCGGGACGACCTGCATGTGCTTCGCGCAGCGGCTGCCGGATCAGAACCTGTTCGTGCTCACACCTGCGCCCAACATCGCGCTCGAGCTGGTCAAGAACGCCAATGTCAAGATCAACCTGACCGGGGGCCAGCTCAACCGGGAAACCTTGACCTTGTCAGGATTCAACGCCATCGAGTATGTCAAGACGCTGAACATCGACCTGGCATTCGTCGCGGCCAGCGCTTCTTCGCTGCCGAACGGGTTCAGCTGCGGCGACTACTTTGAAGCCGAATTGAAGCGGCTGATCATCCGCAAGGCACGCCAGGTGATCATCCTGATGGACGCCAGTAAGCTGAACAGCAACATGCCCTATACGTTCGCCCGCCTGCAGAACATCTACGCGCTGGTTAGCGACACGCCGCTGCCGGACGAATACCAGAAAGCCGCCCGCCAGGCGCACGTCCTGCTGCTCTGAACCGACCCGGCGACAGGAGGCCATATGCCAAACGCCCTGATTGTGTATGCTACAGAATACGACCCCTGGTTCAACCTCGCTTTTGAGGCCTATCTCATGGAACAGCTTGAGGCAGGCCGTTACGACGCTGTCCTCTACCTCTGGCAGAACGACAACACGGTCGTGATCGGCCGCAACCAGAACGCCTGGGTCGAATGCAACACCGGCCTGCTGGAAGCCGAGGGCGGCCGGCTGGCCCGGCGCAGCACCGGCGGCGGCGCTGTTTTCCACGACCTGGGCAACCTGAACTTTTCGATCCTGCTGCCACGCGCCCGGTTCGACATAAGCCGCAATTTCAACATGATCCTGGACGCGGTCGCCGACCAGGGCATCTGGGCCGAGCGATCAGGGCGCAACGACATTCTGGCCGACGGGCTCAAGTTCTCCGGCAACGCCTTCAGCCTCAAAAAACGCGCGGGGCTGCACCACGGGACTTTGCTGGTCCACTCCGCGTACGAGCGCGTCGCCCGTTACCTGACGGTGCCGTCCGACAAGCTGAAGGCCAAAGGGGTTGCGTCTGTCCGTTCGCGGATCACGAACCTGGTTTCGATCAGGCCCGAGATTACGGTCGACGGCCTCAACGCGTCGATGGAAAAGGCGTTTCTCAGCCATTTTGGCGCGGACGGCGACTGGCAGGTCAGGCGGGACACAGACCTGGCCTTCCGCGGCGACAGCCGCCTGGAAGCGCTGCACGCGCATTACGCCTCCTGGACATGGCGCTACGGCGAGTCGCTGGCCTTCGACGCCCAGATCAGCCAGCGCTTTGCCTGGGGAGCCCTGACGCTCGGGTTCCAGATCAGCAAGGGTCAGGTGACGCGGGCCAGCGTCTATTCAGACGCGCTGGACAGCGACTACATCGGGCAGATACCGGATCTTTTGACCGGCTGCCGCTTCCATTCGGCCGACCTGGCCAGGGCGCTGAAAACTGACGACAGCTGCGCCGACGACCTGGTGACGCCGCGCTGCCAGATGGCCGCGGACATCGCGGCCCTGATCCTAGAGCAGAACTGGTAAGGGGCGAGGCTTACCTAGAATCGCCGTAAAGCCCCTTGCTTTAGCTATGGGGATATAAGGCGGTAAAATGCTCTTTGCATGATATGGATCGTATCTGCATCATGTTCATATGGCGCACAAAAGCAATCAGAACATCGTCTGTTCATGCAAATATCATGTGGTTTGGTGTCCGAAACATCGGCGCAAAGTCCTCGTAAAAGAAATCGATATACGTCTAAAGGAGCTGTTACAAGCTGCGTGTAAAGAAATAGACGCTGCTGTCATCGCAATGGAAATCATGCCAGACCACGTGCATTGGCTGATTGAGGTTGACCCTCAGTACGGCATCCACAAAACGATCCAGCGAATCAAGGGCAAAACGTCTCGTATTTTGAGGCATGAGCATGCTGAACTTCGGACTCGACTGCCTGCGTTATGAACTCATTGTTATTTTGCATCAACGGTTGGCGGAGCACCGCTATCGGTCATGAATCGTGATCGTTCAGGATAGGTTTGCCAAAAGAACGTATGTTTGTTATGATGGAAAAAACAGGTTGGGAGGTGAGATGGTGGAAAAAGCATATACATTTCGTCTATACCCCAACAAGGTGCAGGAACGTTTCATCCAAAAGATATTTGGCTGTACGCGGTATGTCTTTAACCACTATCTCAGCCAGCGCATTGAGCAATATAAAAAGACGGGTATAGCGCCAACCCGGTATAGCCAAGACAAACAGCTGACAGCGTTGAAACGCGAATTAAGGGACTGTTAAGAAATTAGCAGCTCTTTTCTTCGAGAGATTGNNTTGACGAGTCTGGTCAATCTCTCGAAGAACCTATAGAGCTGCTTATTGATGAACAGTCCCTAACCTGGCTCAAAGAGGTAGACGCCACAGCTCTTCAAGCATCATTGCAGGCGCTGGATGCGGCCTATCAGAACTTCTTCCGCAGGGTCAAACAAGGCGGCAAGCCCGGTTTCCCCCGATTCAAGAGCAAGAAGAACAAACACCGCAGCTACAAATCGAAGAAGGTCAGAGAAAACATCGCTGTCCTGGACAAGCGCATAAAACTTCCGAAGCTCGGACTGGTAAAAGGCCGTGTGAGCAAGCAAATGGAAGGACGCATTCTCTCCGCGACAATAAGTCAAAAGCCATCCGGCAAATATTTCGTATCGGTATGCTGCACGGATGTTGCGAGAAAACCGCTAGAACCTACCGGTGCGGTGGCTGGTATAGACCTTGGTCTCCATGATTTTGCTGTCACGTCAGATGGGGTCACCATCATAAGGCAAGAATCAAGGTGGCAAGACAGCATGAGAAAGCCGTGAACCAGCGACAGGATTTTCTCCAAAACGAAGTACACAGCTGATACGAAACTACGATTTCATCTGCCTTGAGGATTTGCAGGTTAAAAAAATGGTGCGAAACCACAAGCTTGCCAAGTCACTTTCGGATGCTGCGTGGCGTGAATTTGTACGCCAGCTGCAGTATAAAGCGGACTGGTACGGCAAGTGTGTCCAGAGGGTGGACCGGTTCTTTCCGTCCAGTCAGATGTGCATCACGTGCGGCTTCCAATGGCCGGGCACGAAAGATTTGGGCGTACGTGCATGGACGTGTCAGGCGTGTGGCACGCACCATGACAGAGACATCAATGCCGCTCAGAATATCTTAGCAGAAGGGTTGCGTTTGCTCAGCGCATGACAAACGAGTACCGTGGGACACACGGGAATCTACGCTCGGGGAGAGTATGTAAGACCTGTAAAACTCTGTTTCCGTGCAGGCTACGCTCGTTGAACCGGGAATCCCCTGCCTTTTAGCATGGGGCGTGTCATTCTTTGACAGAACCGACCAACAGGCCCTGGACGAAGGCGCGCTGCATCGAAAGGAAAACGATCAGGATCACGGCGGTCGAGACCAGTGTCGCGGCCATCAGCTGGTTCCAGAAGATCTCGCCTTCGTTGCGGAAAGCGGTCAGCGCCAGCTGGACCGTCGTGATGCGGTCCGCGCCGGTGTTGGTCATCACCAGCGGCCAGGTGTATTCGTTCCAGGCACCGGTGAACTTGAGGACCGCCAAGGCGCCCAGAACCGGTTTCGACAAGGGCAGGTAGATCAACCAGAAAGCCCGGAAGCGGCTGCAGCCGTCTATCTTGGCCGCCTCGTCGAGTTCCCTAGGAAACAGCACGTAAAACTGGCGGCACATGAAGACCCCGAAGGAGCCGGCAATGTAGGGCAGGATCAGGCCGGTGTAGGTGTCGACCAGGCCCGTGCCGCCCTGGCCAAGCAAGTTGTTGCCCCCGGCCAGCGGGAAATGTCGGATCAGGATGAAGAGCGGCACCAGGGTTACCTGGGCCGGGATCATCATGCCGGCCAGGATGAGGACAAAGAGCAGCCGGCGCAGCGGAAATCGGATGCGGGCAAAGGCATAGCCGGTCATGGCGTTGATGATCAGGCTGATCGCTGTCGCCATGCCGGCCACGTAAAAGCTGTTCGCCAGGTAACGCAGCCAGTTGCCGTGGCTGAGGGCGATCCGGTAGACATCCGGGCGAAACGGCCGCGGGACCAGGGACAGGCCGGGCGCATAGATTTGGTTCATGTCCTGCAGCGATACCGACAGCATGACCAGGAACGGAAACGCCGCGGCCAGCAAGAAAAGCAGCAGCAGCAGGCTGCCGGTGATTTTCGCCAGCTGTTTCATGTGCCGGCCTCGTGCCGGTCGTTCTCCAACTGGCCGCCGGCGCGCAGGTTGAGGATGGTGATCGCCATGACGATCAGGAAAAGGACCACCGACATGGCGGACGCATAGCCCATTTTGAAGTCCGCGAAGGCGCGCATGTAGATCTGGTGCGTGATCGTCGTCGTCGCGTCCACCGGACCGCCGTTGGTCATGATCCGCACCTGCTCGAAGGTCTTGAAGCACTCGATCGAGAGCGTGGCCAGCAGAAAATAGCTGACCGGCCGGATCGCCGGCAAGGTGATGTGCCAGATGCGGCGCAGGGTGCCGGCGCCGTCGACACGCGCCGCTTCGTGCAAGCTGGGCGGAACGCTCTGCAGGGCCGCCAGGTCGATCATCATGACATAGCCGCTGCTTTTCCAGACATTGACCAGAATCAGGCAGGGCAGCGCCAGCTTTTCATCAAAGAGCCAGTCACTGCCGGGCAGGCCGAGACCGGCGAGCAGCTTGTTGAAAAGGCCGGAGCCCGGATCAAACAAGTAGAGCCAGATCATCGAGACCGAGACCATCGACAGGACATGCGGGAAAATCAGCACCGCCCGCCCGGCCGACTGGATCCGGCCGCTGCCGTCGACCAGCAGGGCGGCGACAAACCCGAACAGCATCAGCGGTCCGACTGAAAAAACGGCGTAGACAAACGTGTTGACGACCGAACGGAGAAAGCTGCGGTCCGAAAGCAGCCGCCGATAGTTGGCCAGCCCGATAAAGGTACGTGTCGCCAGGTTTTCGTTGGTCAGGCTGGTGGTAAAATTGGCCAGCAGCGGGTATATCACGAAGATCAGGAAAAAGGTGAAAAACGGCAGAATCAGGAGATAGGCTGCCCGCGCGTCCGCGGTCAGCCCGATCCCCTTCCCCCGGCGCCGCCATGGCGCCGGTTTTGATCCTGTCGTTCGTGTCGTCATGCTGGCGAGTTCCGGTCAGGGCGCGGCAATTTCCGCTTCCAGGTCTGCCTGGGCCCGGGCCAGGGCGTCCGCGGCGTTCATCTTGCCGTAGAGCACCTGCTGGACCAGATCGTTGCGGATCTTCTGGAATGTGGTCGACCAGGTGGCCCGCGGCATGCCGATGCCTTTGGCGACACACTCGGCGCGCACGGCGTTCATCGGGTCCAGGGCGATAAAGGCGTCAACCTGGGACTGGCGGGTAACCGGGATGCCCAGTTCCTTGGCCCGGGTCAGCACTTCCTCTTCGGTCAGCGCGAAGGCGATGAACTGGAACGCTTCGTCAGGCTGCTTGCAGTCGCCGCCGACAAAGAGCATGTTGCAGCCGCTGAACGTCGCCGGTGTCTTGTTGGCCGGCGGCAGGGCAATCCCGATTTTGCCGGCATACGTCTCGTTCTTCAACATGGGGGTCAGGGCCACGTTGTTGATCAGGGTCATGGCGGCCGTTCCAGCGATGAACGGATTGGTTTCGTTGCTGTTGAACGGGATGCCGACATCGTTGACAAAACCGGCCAAATACTCCAGCGTCTCAACCTTGTCCGGTGTGTTCAGGGTCGGCTCGCCCTTGTCGTTGTAATAGAGGCCGCCGTTGCCGAAGACCAACGTGTCGAACTCGACAAAGTTGCCCGCGGAACGGGGAAAGGCAAACCCGGACTGGGTGATCTGGCCGGCAGCATCTTTTTTGGTGAGCTGGCGGGCAAACGCTTCCAGCTCGTCCCAATTCTGCGGGGCTTTTTCCGGATCCAGTCCTGCGTCGCTGAACAGGTCTTTGCGCCAGGTAAAGATGAACGGTGTCGTGGAATAGGCCAGGCCGTAAATTTCGTTTTGATACGTTCCGTTAGCCAGCACGGCGGGCATCAGGTCTTCTTTGCCCTCCCAGTTGTTGAAATTGGTGGTGATCGGCTGGTAATGGCCGGCTTCGACGCGTGCGGCGACCGACAGGATGCCATGGCCGATGATGTCAGGGCCAAGCCCGGCGCTGAACATGGAATTCAGCTTGGTTTCCATCGGCTCGCCGATCGCGGCGTCGTCGTACTCAACCTTGATGCCCGGATTGGCTTGGTTGAAATCGGCGATCAGGCGCTTCCAGTAGGTAGCCTCTGCCGCGTCGTTGCCGATCCGGACAAATTTCAGCGCGACCGTTTTGTCGCCTGTCTGCTCCGCCGGCTGGCAGGCTGTTGTCAGCAGAACCGGCAAAAGCAGACTCAGGATCAGTAAAAGGGATAACCGCTTCTTCATCTTCATATCCTCACTTGCATGTTAATTTGTCATATCTGTCATAACGAATCTAGTTTTCGTCCGGCCAACAGCTGGTCGCGCAGCCAGCCGGCACGGACAAAGGGGTCGCGGCGCGCGTCGAGGGTTTCGTAGAGGCGGCGGCGCAGCCCGGCCACGGTCTTCTGCAGCTCCGGCTCGCGAATCCGGTTGGTCAGCTGGCCCGGGTCGGATGCGACGTGGTAGAGCTCGTCAACATCCGTCAGGTTCCAGACATACAGCCAGTCGGCCGTACGCAGGCAACGCTGCGCGTACAATCCGAACTGCTGCCCGTTGGCGCTGCACACGGCGCTGTCACGGCCGGATTGCCGCTGCCCTCGCAGCAGCGGCAACAGCGACTGGCCGTGCCCGGGATCGACAGCCTCAAGGCCGCACAAGTCGGCCAGGGTCGCGCCCAGGTCGAGATGGCTGACAAAATCGCCGACGCGCAGGCCGGATGGGATCAGGGCGGGGTAACGGATGATCAGGGGAACACGGATGACGTCGTCGTAGAGCACGTAATGCTTGTCGAGCATCCCGTGCCCGCCGCACAGGTCGCCGTGGTCGCTGGTGTAGATCACGACGGTGTTCTGCGTCAGGCCCCGTTCTCCGAGGTGGCGCAGCATCTGGCCGACCGCGTCGTCGATCTGTGCGACCATCCCGTAGTAGAGGGCTACGGTTCGCGCCCATTCAGGCCAGTTTCTGCCCTCGAGCTGCCAGTTGACCCGCTGCTGGCGCTGGATGTACGGTTTTCCGGCGAGCGTGTCGCCGCAGCTGTCCCAGGGTTCGACGTCTTCCGGCCTGAACAGGGATGCGAACGGCTCGCTGGGCCGGCAGGGCAGGTGCGGATCCTGGAAGTCGACCCGGATCAGCCAGGGGCGGCCGTCGGCCTGGCAATGGTCCATCCGGCGGCAAACCGCGTGGGCCGCCAGGTGCGTGCGGCTGTCGCCGAGCGCGACAGGGCTCGGATCGCCGAACCAGCCGTTCGGCCAGGCCAAGCCGGGATAGCGCGCCGCGGCCTCGGCGAAGTCCTGTTTCAGGTCGTCGTGGTGTTCGAATCCGAAATCGGCCGGACTGTGTGTTTTGGAGACATTCCACTTGCCGATCAGGGAGCAGGCGTACCCCGCCCGCTGCAGCGCGGCCGTCGCGAAGCGTTCGGACGGCTGCAGGGCGGGGCAATCCAGGAAATCGAGGTTCCACAGGCCGCCGTAGCTGTCCGGCGCCAGCCCCGAAAGCATCGCCTGGCGCGCCGGACCGCAGACCGGGATCGGCGTGGTGGCTTGCTCGAAGAAAGCGCCGCCGGCCGCCAGGGCATCCAGGTTGGGTGTGCGGATGGCGAAGCGCCCGGCCGCGCCGACGGCATCCCAGCGTTGCTGGTCGGCCACGATCATCAGGATATTGGGTCTGTCTTGCAGCGGCGCACTCATCATGATCAGATCGGGCGGGTGATGTCGCCGTGCAGGTTGGGCAGCGCTTCTGGCCGCACCACCGCACCGCCTTCTTCAAAGGAGCGGATCGCGGCGAAGGTGTATTCCAGCGTTGCGAGGGCATCGCGGCCTGAGGCGCGCAGCAGCTCGGGCGGCACGCCGTTGCTGACATCTTCCAGAAAGGCGTGGATGCGGGCCGGGAACGTGGCGCCAAAGTCCTTGATGCCCGTGTCCAGAACCTCGTCAGGTGTCGGGGAGGCCATGGAGTCCTTCGGCTTGTCCGCGTCCCAGAAATAGAGTTTCTCGACGCAGTTCTCGATGACGAAGGTGCCCTTGGTTCCGGCCATTTCAAAGCTCCACCAGCCGCCCAGACCGAACATGGCGTCTCCGCGCTGTGAAAGCAGGTAGCCGGTGCTGCCGTTCTCAAAGCGGACATGCACCGAGTTGATCGAGTACATCAGGTCATTGGCGGTCTTGCGCACGCCCGGCTTGTTCAGGTAAGCCTGGACATGGGTGATGTCGCCGCCGAAGTGGCGCAAAACGGAAAACGGGTGGGCCAGAAACGCCTTGAGATGGGAGTACGGCCGTTTCCAGCGCTCGGCGCCGGGGCCGGCATAGGCGGCTTGGCCGCCGTTGAAGCCCATCTTGTGGACGATGTAGACCGGTTCGCCGATCTTGCCTTCAGCGATCAGCTGCTCGCCGCGCGCGGCCGGCTTGGTGAAAAAGTGATTGAGGTTGCAGCCCAGATAAAGGCCTTTCTGACCCGCCAGCTGGACCATGTCGCGCGCCTCGCGCACATCGTTGGAAATGGGTTTTTCCACCAGGACATGCTTGTTGGCGCTGAGCGCCTCCATCACCGGAATATAGTGCCAGCTGCCGTTTTCGTAGCCCGAGGTCGTCACATCGACGATCTCAATTTCCGGCATCGCCGACAGCATCGCCTGCAGCGAGTAGAACGCCGGAACGCTATACTTGGCCGCCGCTTCATCGGCGCGCTCCTTTTTGACATCGCAGACGGCGACCAACTGGGCCAGTTCATCCTGCTGGTAAACGCCGGCGTGCGTGTTGCCGATCCCCCCCATGCCCACGATTCCAATTTTCAGTGCCATTGTGTTCCTCCTTCCGGGGCTGCTGCTTATAGAGCAGACCCTGTTCCATGCATGCTTGTTATTCGGGTTTGGCCGGTTGTTCGGTCCGGCTCTTGCGGTATCCTGTCGGTGAGATGCCGGTGACCTGGCGGAATTGCCGGGAAAACAGCGTCGTATCGTGAAATCCGAGTGAGCGGGCGACATCCGCAACGCTCAGGTCGTTCTGGCAAAGCAGCTCGGCGGCCTTGGCCATGCGGAAATTGCGGGCATATTCGGACGGCGACGTGCCCAGGTAGTGCCTGAACTGACGCGACAGGTAGCCGGCGGACAATCCTGCTGCCCGGGCAATCTCCTCGACGGCAATCTCCTGGTCAAAGTGCTGCTCGATGTAGGCAACGGCCTTGAGGATCTGCCGGAAATTGGCGCCTGTCTCCTGCGTTTCCTGGCGGCGGTTGCCCAACAGGCGGGCATAGACCACGAACAAGTCGAGCAGGAGCAGCTTGCATTTCAGCTGCCAGCCGATCGGCTGGTTGCTTTTTTCCCAGCCGATCTGTTCCAGATCGAGCACGATCTGCTGGCGCAGGGCTGAGCCGGCATGGACGCGGTCGAGCCGCTCGGAGCCGCGCCCCTTGATCAGCCAGCCCAGTTCGTCCAGGGCCGCGATGTCCCCTTCCAGTCCGGCAAACGCCTCAGCCTTGAACAGGCAGTTGTACAACCCGGTGTTGTTGGTGCTGATGTAGCTGTGCACCTCGCCGGGCAGGACCAGGAAGAGGTCGCCGGCTGTCAGGATCTGGGTCTGTCCCTCGTGGCTGTGCAGCGACACGCCGTGATCGATGTAGACCAGCTCGTAGAATTCGTGGCGATGCAAGCCGGTCTTGCTGTGATGGCTGTTCCGGATGACCACCAGCGGAAAGCCGCTGTCGAAATATTGCTCGGATCGGGTCAGCAAGGCAGACAAAACGGCTCCTCCGGCCACTTCAGCGGGTAATCTCGGCGACCCGCACCGGCTGTCCGCCGCGCTTGATCGACTCGATGGCCGCGTGGATCACCCGGCTGGCTTCGAGGCCGGCCTGGCCGCTGCCGTCAATCTCATCCGGCTTGGCCCCGGCCAGCAGTTGGTTGACGTACGAGGTGATCCGGTCGGCGAAAGTGTCGAAAAAACCGGTGAAGCCGCCGAAAACCGGGTTCGTGAAGACCTGTTTGACCAGGTCGTCCGCCGGGAACAGCGTCGCTTCGCGCCACATGTCCTCGAAGAGCAGCCGTCCGTTCGTCCCGGCGACTTCGCAGCGTTCCATCGGGTGACCGCGCTTGATGTCGTAGGAGCTAATGATGTGGCCGACCGCGCCGTTGGCGAAGCGCAGGTTCGTCGACTGGGTCGAATAGATGTTGCGGCCGCTGGCCTTCATGGCAAAGCACTGCACCTCGGCGATATCGCCGCCGAAATAGCGGACGATATCCACACTGTGCGGGTTCAGAGCCTTCAGGTGATAAAATTCGGTTTCAAACGCACCGAACTTGCCGATCCAGAGGTTCATGTTGATGAAGAGCAGCTCGCCGATCCGGCCATCCAGCTGCCACTGTTTGGCTTGGCGGGCCGCCGGTGTGAAACGGTGGTTGAGGTCGACCGCCAGGCAAAGGCCGCGTTCCCGGGCGGTCCGGACCATTTCCTCGGCCTTGGCCAGATCGTTGCAGATCGGTTTTTCGCACAGGACATGCGCACCGGCTTCAAGCGCCTGAATGGTCGGCTCGTAGTGGTCGCTGGAATACTCGAAGCCGCCGGTCGAGACACTGACCAGGTCAGGCTTTAGTTCGGCGAGCATCTTTTGCGCGTTCCGGTAGGCAGGCACCCCGAAGGCGCGTTCCGCTTCCCGGGCCCGGTCCTCCAGGCGGTCGCAGACACCGATCAGGCGGACCTCCGGCAGCGACTGGTAGACTTTGGCATGGATGTGGCCGATATGCCCCATCCCGATAACACAGACTTTGAGCATGACACGCCTCCTCGATTCAGGCCGGGTCGCTTATTGGCCCTTGTTGGCCTGCAGCCGCCGGGCGGCTTCCGGATCGCCGATATGGAGCATCTCGTAGGCCTGGTCGGACGAGGTGAACGGGCCGCAGCCTTTGCCATGCCAGTCCAGGTTCGTGTCCATCGGGTTCGGCCGGCCGGTTTCGGCGGTCCGGCAGGCGATGTGCGCGTCCATGCGCGCTCGCAGGCAGGCGACGATATCCGGGTTCTGTTCGGCGACGTTGACCAGTTCCTGGGGGTCCTTGACCAGGTTGTACAGCTCGATTTCGGGCTTGTAGTGGAAATCGGGCTCAAGGGCGACGATCAGCTTCCACTCCGGTGTGCGCCAGCCATGCTTGCGCATCCAGGTGCACTCGGTGATGTAATGCTCGCTTGCCGCCGCGAAGTCTTCGCCGCGCACGCACTTCATCAGGTTGCGCCCGTCGAAAGCGATGTCGGTCTTGATGCCCATCAGGTCGAGCAGTGTCGGCATCAGGTCCTTGAGCTCGCAGGCGTCCGCCAGTCGCTTGGAACGCAGCTTGCCGGGGTATTTGAACGCCAGCGGCACGGTCAGCGTGCATTCATACAGGCCGTGGTGGTCGAAATAGCAGTCGTGGTCGTAGAGCGTTTCGCCATGGTCGGATGTAAAGACAACGATGGTGTCCTCGGCAAGTCCCAGGGCGTCCAGCTTTTCCAGGATGCCCTGGATGCAGGTGTCCATATAGGTGACCGCGGCTTCATACAGGGCGACGATGAAGTCCTTGTCGGTGCAGCCCTGCGGGAACCAGGTGACGAAATAGTCACGGAAAGGCTTGAAGTCGTAGACGGGCTGCAGCGAGGTGTTGTCCGGGTCGAAGCCGTCCTTCTGGTAGAACATCTTGTGGAAAGGCTCCGGCGGCAGGTAGGGCGAATGGGGATCCATGTGGCGCATGAACAGGAAAAAGGGCTTGTCCTGGCCGGCAAGGCGCTCGAGCTCGGGGATCGCGGCCTGGTTCATGTTCTCCGCCTTGTGGGCGTAGCCGTCCTGGGTGGCGCTCCAGCCTTCGTAATTGATGTACTGGTCGAAGCCGCGCGCCGACGGGTTGCCGGTGAAGCCGATGCAGGTCGTGTCATAGCCGTTTTCCCTGAGGACCTCGGCCAGTGTCTTGACCCCGGGGGCGATGTCCCCCTTGTGGCGCAGGGCGACGACGTTCGTGCCGAAGCAGTCCATCCCGGTCAGCATTGAGGCGTAACCTGGTGTCGTCGGAATGCTGGGGCTGATGCAATGGTCGAAGACCAGGGCGTCTTCCTTCAGATAGGCATCGATGTGCGGGGTCGTCAGGCGGTGGTAGCCGTGCAGACTCATGAAGTCGGAACGCAGGCTGTCAATACCGAAAAAAAGCAGGTTGGGTTTTTTCATACAGTCCTCCTTAACGGGCGTTTAATTGCTTCAGGCAAGCGTTGATATAACCATAACTTTCAGCAGCGATCACGACGGCTTGGGTAAAAGGCTGCTCCGGGCCGATGATCTCCAGGTCGACCGGACCGTCGTAGCCGCCGTCGACCATGGCCTTGCAGTAGGCGAACAAGTCGATGTCACCGCGGCCGCAGGCCTGCAGCGGCGGTTCGCCCGGCGACGGGCCGCGTCCGCGGCAGTCGCGGATGTGGATGTGACGCGTGCGGGACAGCACTTGGGGCAGCGCCAGTTCCGGATTTTCCCCGGCCCGGTAGACGTGGCTGGGATCCATGTCGATGCCGAAAGCCGGGTTGGCGATCGACGCCATAGCCTTCAGGGTCGTTTCTGTGTTGAACATCGCTGCGCCGACATGCGCCTTACAGCACAAGGTGACGCCGTAGGCCTGCGCCCGCTCGGCCAGGCGGGCCAAACGCTCGATGGTCTCTTCCAGGGATCCCGGTTCGTTCATCTTGCCGCCGGGCCCGACGTTGATCACCGGAATGCCCAGATCCGCCGCGACTGTAAAGGCCAGCTCCAGGCGGTCGGCGTCTGTCGAGGCCACTTCAGAGGCCAGCAGCTCCAGGCCGGTCTCCGCGAGCACGTCCTTGATCTCGTTTTTCTGTTCCGGATAGCGCTCCAGGTTGAGATGCTCGCACATGCCCTTGATCGCAGAGATCTCAACTCCGTCGTAGCCGGCCATCTTGATGGCGCGGGCCGCCTCCGGAAAACTGACCGCTTTGAACAAGACCGAATTGACACCCAGACGAATCATGTGTTACCTCCTGCCATAGCGACGGCCTGGCGGTCGTATTCGCGCACCCGCCGCAATATTTCCGCGCAGTTGTCCGCGCGCGGGTATTCGATGATAAACGGCACATCTTCGTGCGTCTTGTGCAGCAAGCTGAAAAACAGCGGCCAGTCGATCTCGCCTTCGCCGATGTTGCGCCCCTTGGCGTCGTTGACCTTGCGGTCCTTGCCGTGGAAATAGGCGACATGCGGGCCCAGGTAGGCGAACATGTCCCGTTCGGACGAATTGGCGATCAGGTTAGCCGGATCCAGCAGCACCTTGAGGCGGGGCGAACCGACCTGGCTGATCGTGTCGAGCATGCGCTTGGCGCTGGGCACGATGTCGATCACGCACGGCTCAAGGGCGACGGTGAGGTCATATTGCTCCGCCTTGCCGCAAAGCCAGCGCAGGGAGTCGAGCAGACGGTTGAAACGCGCCTCGTAGACATCGGCGCGCACGCCGCGGCTGGCCGGATCGAAACCGCACTCCGTCGAGACGATCGGAATGCCGGCGGCACGGGCATACTGCATGTGCCGCTCAAAGTAGGCGAGGATATCCTGCCTTCTGGCCTCGTCCTCTTCGATCAGGTTGGTAAAGACGCCGAGCGCGTGCACGGTAATTCCGTGACGGCGGTAGATATCCGCGATTTCGCTGACGCGCGCTTCGCTCAGGTCGCTCAGATCGCTCATGCCGTTGTAGGTCCAGTACTTGCTGTCTGTTTGCGACAAGCATAACTCGGTCACGGTAAATCCGGTCCGGGCCATGAAGGCCGCCGCTTGTTCGTTGGTCATTTCGGGGAAACTTCGTGTGACAATACCGACGTGCATGGAACACCTCCTGCCGGGCCGTCGTCTGACGGCCTCTCTCATGAACCATGGGCTCATTATAGGCAATCGGTGCGCAGGGTGGCAATGGATTAGCGGCGTTTTTGCAGATAACAGGTCAGCAAATGCCAAATTCAGTCATAAAAAGCCAACCCGCCGGATCCGGCGGGTTGGCAAGGGCTGAACTGGTTTCTGCTTCACCAGGCAGCGCGCAGCAGCGCCTCCAGTTCGCTGATCAGGGGCATGCGCGGGTTGGTGCCGGTACACTGGTCGGCGTACGCTTTTTCAGCGATGTCCGGTACGGCGGCCATAAACGGGGTCTCGTCCAGGCCGCAGTCACGCAGGCGCAGCGGCACGTTGATTTTGGCCATCAGGCCGCGCACGGCCTGGATGAGCTGGCGGACGCCGTCCTCGGTGCTGGTGAAGGACAGCCCGATGGCCCGGGCAATCTCGGCATAGCGTTCGTCGGCGATGAACGACTCGTACTTGGGAAACGAGACGAACTTGGTCGGTTTGGCGGCGTTGTAGGCGATGACATGCGGCAGCAGAACGGCGTTGGAGCGCCCGTGCGGCAGGTGGAAGGCGCCGCCGATCTTGTGGGCCAGCGAGTGGTTGATGCCCAGAAACGCGTTGCTGAAGGCCATGCCGGCGATGGTGCTGGCGTTGTGCATCTTTTCCCTAGCTTTGCGGTTGTCTCCCTGCGCGTAGGCTGTCGGCAGCCAGTCAAAGACCAGCTTGATCGCGTGCAGCGCCAGCGCGTCGGTGTAGTCGGAGGCAAAGGTCGACACATAGGCTTCGATCGCGTGGGTCAGGACATCCAGTCCGGTGTCGGCGGTAATGGCCGGCGGCACGCTCATCACGAAATCCGGGTCGATGATTGCCACATCCGGGGTCAGTTCGTAGTCCGCCAGCGGGTACTTGGTCTTTGTGGCCCGGTCTGTAATGACGGAAAAGGAGGTCACTTCAGATCCGGTCCCGCTGGTCGTCGGGATGGCGACCAGCCTGGCTTTACGGCCGAGGTGGGGGAACTTGACCACGCGCTTGCGGATGTCCATGAATTTCAAGGTCAGCTGACGGAAATCCAGGTCCGGATTCTCATAGAACATCCACATGCCCTTGGCTGCGTCGATGGCGGAACCGCCGCCCAGGGCGATGATCACGTCCGGCTGGAACTGGTTCATGGCCGCGACGCCGCGGCGGATGGTCTCGATGTCCGGATCCGGCTCGACGTCCGAGAAAATTTCGCAATGGACGTATTGGCGGCGCTTGCGCAGGTAGTAGAGGATCTTGTCCACGTAGCCGAAGCGGACCATCGTGGGATCGGTGACGATGAACGCCTTGTGGATGTCCGGCATCTTTTCCAGGTACTGGGTCGATTCAAATTCGAAGTAGATTTTTTCCGGCACCTTGAACCATTGCATGTTGACACGCCTCCTGGCGACACGCTTCTTGTTGACCAGGTTGACCGCGGTCACGTTGGATGAGGTTGCGTTGCGTCCGTAGGAGCCGCAGCCCAGGGTCAGCGAGGGCATGTTGGTGTTGTAGATGTCGCCGATGGCCCCGTGCGACGACGGCGAGTTGATGATCACGCGGCTGGCCTGGAGACGGTCGGCAAACTGACTGGAGACGATTTCGTCTTCGGTGTGGACAACGGCCGAATGGCCCAGCCCGCCAAATGCAATGATCTCCTCGGCGCGCCGGATGCCTTCGTCGCTGTTCTCGACGATGTAGTAGGCCAGGACCGGGCTGAGTTTTTCGACCGACAGCGGGTAGTCCGAACCGACACCCTCCAGTCGGGCCAGCAGGATCTTGGTGTCCGATGGCACCTCGATGCCGGCCAGCGCGGCGATCTCGGCGGCGGGGCGGCCGACGACAGCCGGGTTGACCGCGACCTTGCCGGGCTTGATCATGGCGAGCTCCAGCTTTTTCGTCTCCGCCTCGTCGAGGAACCGGCAGCCGTTCGCGCGCATCAGGACTTCAAACTCATCCGCCCGGGCGCGGTCGACGATCACGGCCTGCTCCGAGGCACAGATCATGCCGTTGTCGAAGGTCTTGGACATGATCAGGTCCGTGACCGCCCGGCGCAGGTTGGCGGTCTGCTCGATGTAGCAGGGCACGTTGCCGGGACCGACACCCAGGGCCGGTTTGCCGGCACTGTAAGCGGCCTGGACCATACCGCTGCCCCCGGTGGCCAGGATCAGGGAGACGCCGGGGTGGTTCATCAGGCAGTTGGTTGCCTGGACAGACGGTTCGGTCACCCACTGGATGCAGTGTTCCGGCGCCCCGGCAGCCAGGGCGGCGTCGTACATGATCTGGGCGGCCAGGGCGCTGCAGCGCTGAGCCGAGGGATGAAAGGCGAAAATGATCGGATTGCGCGTCTTGATCGCGATCAGGCACTTGAACAAGGTTGTCGAGGTTGGGTTGGTCACGGGGGTGACGGCCGCGATCACGCCGACCGGCTCGGCGATCTCGATATAATCCTCGTATTCGTTCTCCTGGATCACACCGACAGTCCGGTCGTACTTGATGCTGTGGTAGACATATTCCGTGGCGAAGATGTTCTTGGTCATCTTGTCTTCATACACGCCGCGCCCCGTCTCATCGACGGCAGCCCGGGCCAGGGTCATGTACGCTTCCAGACCGGCGGTGGACATCGCCTTGACGATGGTGTCGATCTGCTCCTGGGTCCGGAACAGCATCTGCCCGAGCGCTTGCCGCGCCTGGCTGACCAGCGTTTCAATCGCCTGGTTGTCCGTTGCCAGATCTGCCGGCTCCTGCCGGCTGTTCTTGGTTGCCTTGTCTTTTTTCGTCATTTCCTTGTCCTCCATGCAAAAAGGTGTTAACGCGATGATGTAAACGTTTTCGGCTGTTGATAACGGCGCTTTTCGAGATAATTCATATTTCGTTAACGTTTACGGTATCATTTTACGCGCGACCAAGCCATGACGTCAATTCGATGAATGCATCATCTTGCACATATCATAATGATTTTATTTATGCATTATGCCCATTTGCGGTCGTCGTCAAGATCCGCTTGCCAAGCCAAGCCGCGCATGGTAAAATGGCATTGTTTTGATAAGCTAAATATATGACTTTCAAACCATTGACTGCGGAGGTCACCATGCAGACAGCAATCGGGAAAAAATACTATGACCGGCCCAGATTTGAAACCTTACGCGCCCTGATCCGCAACTGCGCGGAGGTTTACGGCGATGCCGACGCCTACCGCTACCACGAGACGCCGGGCGGGCCGGACATCGTGCGCAGCTACCGCGATCTGGACCGCGATATCGACATCCTGGGCACAGCCTTGATCGACCTGGGGCTGCAGGGCGGCCATATCGTGATCGTTGGCGCCAACTGCTACGAATGGGTTATCGCCCACAATGCGGTCGTCGGCGGGACGGGCATATCGGTTCCGCTGGATCGCCAGCTTCCTGCCCAGGAGGTCATCCAGCTCACTGGTCGCGGCAAGGCGATCGCCTTCATCTACAACGGACCGCACCATGAAATCGCCCTGGCGACCGCCGCCGTCAACCCGGACATCCGCTATTTCATCTGCATGAAGCCGGGCATCATCGACGCCGGACTGCAAGCAGAAGATCCGCGTTTCATAACCTGGGACGAGGTCATGCAGAATGGCCGGCGCCTTCTGGCCACTGGAGACCGGCGCTTCCTGGACACCCAGATTGACCCGAACGGGCTTTGCTCGCTGCTCTTCACGTCCGGGACGACGGCCATGTCCAAGGGGGTCATGCTGTCGCACCACAACGTCACGAGCAACGTCCATGCCGTCGTCAGCACGATCAACATCGGCAAAGGCCAGCGGACGCTGTCGGTGCTGCCGCTGCACCACACCTTTGAAAACACCGTCGGCATGTACATGATGCTGGCTTATGGCTGCTGCATCTGCTTCACGGACGGTCTGCGCTACCTGGCTCAGAATCTCAAGGACTGGAAAATCGACATCATCCTCGGGGTGCCGCTGCTGTTTGAGAACATCTACCGGCAGATCGAGAAAAACCTGGAAAAGTCCGGCAAGGCCAAGCTGGTCAAAACGCTGCGTGGCGTGACACGGGCGCTGCGCCGTGTCGGCATCGATGTCCGCCGCAAGCTGTTCCACCAGATTCTGGACGCGGTCGGCGGCAACCTGAACCTTTGCGTCAGCGGCGCCGCACCGATCGACCAGGACATCATTTCGTTTTTCAACGACATCGGGATCGATTTCTTCAACGGGTACGGCCTGACGGAAACCTCCCCGGTCATCTCGGCCTGCAACTACTTTGTCAACGTGTATGGCAGCGTCGGCAATCCGCTGGCTTTTGTCGAAGCCGCCATTGATACCGACCAGCCGGCTCCCGGCGCGCCCGGCGAGATCCTGACGCGCAGCGACAGCGTCATGCTGGGCTATTACGATAATCCGGAAGCGACGGCGGAAGTCATGACAGCCGACGGCTGGTTCCGCACCGGCGATATCGGCTATCTCGACAAGAAGGGCTGCATTCACATCACGGGCCGGGCCAAGTCGATGATCGTGCTGACCAACGGCAAAAAGGTGTTCCCCGAGGAAGTCGAATTCCTGCTGGGAAAACTACCGGGCATCCGCGAAACGATCGTCTGGGGCGACATGTCTTCCCGCGACGGGGTCGATATCTGTGCCAAATTCGTCATCAATCCAGATGATCTGCCCGAAGATGCCGGCAAGGAGCCTGTCCAGATCACGGCCTGGCTTGAAACCCAGGTTCGTGAGATCAACCGGCAGATGCCACCTTACAAAGCGGTCAAGTACTTCATCCTGGCCAACCAGGATCTGATCAAGACAACCACGCTCAAGGTCCGGCGTCCTCTCGAGCAGGAGCGGATCGCACAGAGGCTGGCCGAGCAGGGCCTGACCATGAAAACGGCTCATGGTCGCCTGATCGACTGATGTGACATCGGTCTTTCAAAGGTCGAAGGGGTCCTCCTCCCTTCACGGGCCCGATCGGATCAGCTGCAAAACATGCAGGACGGACAAGCCTCATTTACAGGAACGGCTTGTCCGTTTTGTTTTGCTTGCGCTGGATCGCAATTACGTCAAGAGATGTCCATGATATAATGGCATCAAGGTGCAGAAAAGTAATTTTCAGGAGGATGCCATGGCACAGGTTAGCCTGAGTTGCCCACATTGCGGTGGCGGTTTCAGTCTCGACCAGGACCAACCGCTGCAAACCTATTGGACCTGCCCCTATTGCGGCAACCGGTCCTTGATGCAAAAAAGCGGTGACCTTATTCGTCTGCGCGGCATCATCTCCGGCCAGAAACCTGATCCGGCAAAAACGGACGCGGCAAAGCCCTGGGATCAGAACGGCCGTCTGGCAAAATCCTATATCAGGGCGGAAGATGCCTGGCCGCCGCCGCCGCCCGACGACGAGCCGGCGCTTCGCAGCTTGTCTGACTACATCGCCGAGGTCGACCGTCCCGGAGCAGTGTCAGAACCGGAGGAACAGGCCGTTCGCCCTTTCCAGCCGCCGGAGGCAGCAGAGGTGCCTGTCTGGGAAAAAGCTGAGCTAGCGGCCAGAAACCGGCAGTTGCCCGCCTTCAACAGCTATGCCCGCCAGGCCATCGACCAAAAGCCAGATGACCGGCGCATGTATGCCTGGCGAGCCCGTTTGGCGGAAGAGGCGGATGGCTTTGCGCACCGGACCTGGGCGTCACCGGTCTGGTATTTGTATACGCCGCGGCAGAAGGCCTTCCAGCTCGCGCAGCATCTCTACGCGTATAACACGGCGCTGTCTTTCAGCGATGTCCATGATCAGGCGGAACTGACCGCGATCATCGGCAAGCAGGTGGTCCGTCAGGCTGTCGACCACATGACAGAGCGCGCGGAACTGCGCTGCAGCCGGCGCTGGTTGGGCAAGCGCTTCAAAGGACGTTACCGCCGGTCGGATCTGCGCGAGGCAGCTGATTTTTGCGATGCGATTCATCGGATCGACGACCAGGTCTGTCCGATGGGCTGCCATCAGCTTAAGCAAATTATCCGTCAGGAAGCGGCCGCTTTGCCGCGCAAACTGGCCCGCCGTCTGCTGCGCTTCTAGCCACCAGTCCAGAGCGTGTCCGTGTCGTGCTGCCAACGGCGCCTCAAGGGATACCAGCGCGGCACGATCTGACCGAACCCATCCGTATTCTCGGCCAGGCGCTCGATGTTACGAACGGCCGTTGCATCCGGCATTTTCCGCTCATGCACCCTTTGAAGCCGTTCCAACGCCCGTAAGACAGCATAGTAGACGATCGGCCTCATGGTCCGGGTGTTGACCCGTTGCGACAAATAGCAGTCAAGCAGCCCAGAAGCAAAAGGGATGCTGGTCCGGCTGAGATCTGTCAGCACGGGAGCCAGATCGTAGAGCGGATCTCCGTAGCGCCACTGGCTGAAGTTGACCAGAATCGTCGCGACATCCTGGTACATCACCATATGATCCCAGCTCAGGTTGTTGTATAGGACGCGAACGGGCCGGTTACGCACCACAGAACGGTTATTGTCAAGGAAGCTTAGCGCAGCCGCAACCGCCTTCTGTTGCTTCATGACAGGGGGCAGGCCCGACTCAAGCTGCCGGCAGCGCTTTGCTATCTGTTCAACCCAGGGCATGGTGTCCACCGGGCCCGCCAGGCAATGAACGGCGCTTAAAGTCAGACCGGCAGAAATGCCCAGGCGATATTCCTGGGCCTGATCGAGATGGCGGATGTGCTGCGATCCAGGCCGTCCGTCGACCCAATGGGTCAGCAAATATGAGCGGCAGTCCTGGTGACAGCGGCCGCAGGCGACCAGCTTCAGGGCCGGGGTGATCATCAGGTTCTGCTGATCAAGCACCTGGTAAACTCCGTCGATCAGGTAACCTTCCGTTTGAATGTGCTCAGTGCTGCTGGCCTGCCCCAATCGCAGATGATAACAGGCTCCTGCCCAGGTTTTAATTTTATAGGTGGACTGGCTGCCATTGTTGCCCAACAAGCGGACGGATCGCCAGTTCTCAGAACCGCTGATCTGTTTCAGACAGGGCAGCACATCTTCCGGCTCCGCATAATCAAGCGTCAATCGATTCGATTGCATCATGTCATCCTCCTTGGGTGTCAGCCATCAGGATACAGGATACAGATGCGATCAGGCAATAGCCTATAAGCTATTTTAACTTTTTGTTACTAAAATATGTTCTTTATATGCAAAGTTACATCGAATTTTATAAGCCGTTTTTATTTTTAATTGTTTCGTTATGTGGGGTTCGGCCCCGTCATGTCACCCGATGCGAGCCGGTTCATGTTATCCGCCAATTGGGCAAATGTAATTTCATCGCGCTCTTTGGGCTGACCGGAGACCTCGTAAAGCATCGGCCCGCGGTAACCGGCGCGTTGGAGCTGGAAAAAGATGCCGTCCCAGTCGTTGACCCCGTCACCAGGCAGCCGATGCCGTTCATCGACCCGGTCGTAATCCGAGATATGCAGCGATTCAATCGTCAGGTCGCTGTCAGCCAAAGCCGAGAGAAACGCGATGTTATCCTCAAAGAGCGCATGATTGGTGTCAAAAACGATTCCTGCTCCCGTCCCTTGAAGCAACGCAATCATTTCCGCCGCACGGTTGCACAGGCACGTGCGCGGGAGATTTTCGACGGCGAGCCGCATGCCGTTTAGATCACAGACCGACCTGAGCTGGATGATCGCCTCGCGGCTGCGGCCAAGGCGCTTCAATCGCTCCTGGTCCTGGATCGGCTCGCTGCTTGGATGCAGTACGGCGACCTGTATACCGGCTTTTCCGGCCGCTTCGATCAGCACCTGGTGGGTATGCAACGTCACCGCTCTTTGCTTGTCCTCTGGGTGCGATATGTCCAGGTCAGACGAAAACGGCAGGTGGATCGACCAAAGCTCGATCCCGAACGCCTGCGCCAAAGTGGCAACCCGCTGCCAGTTATTCGGGAAGTCGATTTGGTTCATGTAGTCATCGAAACTGAAAGACAGTTCGACAGCAGATATGCCTGCCGCCTTGATTTCACCCAGCGTCTCCCGGTCCAACTTGTGTCTGAACGCCAGGGATAGTCCCCGTTTAAGGCTTTGCCTGTATGTCATGCTGCATCCCCCTGTGCCAAAGGCTAAATATCCAGGTCATAAAAAAAATCGCAAAAACAGCCTTCGATCCGCAATTAACAAGATCAAATCCATCATATCAGATCCTATGCCTGCTGTACGGTTCCGGGACCGCCGTGGTATCATGGCCCGGGGAGGTGATGACATGCAAACAGATTTTTCAATCGACGTCCCCGGGGTTCCTTTTAAGACAGGCACCCGGTATTCTTTCCACTTTTCCGGTCATAACGCAATCCTGGTCAAACCCCAGCAAACGGACCCGCAGAAGCGATGGGTCTGGCGTACGGAATTTTTCGATGCGTTTCCGGCGGTCGACGACGCTTTGCTGGCCGCTGGATTCCACCTGGCATACCTGCAGGTCAGCGATCGTTTCGGTTGCCCATCGGCGATCGACGACATGGAGGCGTTCCGCGCCTGGCTGGTTCGGAAAACAGGCCTTGCCGAGCGGGCCAACTTGTTCGGATTCAGCCGCGGCGGCTTGTATGCCCTGCATTATGCGACACGCTTCCCTGACCATGTCGCCGTGCTCTACCTGGACGCGCCGGTTCTCGATGTCCTGAGCTGGCCCGCCGGTCTCAAGTCAGGACGCGGCAGTCTGCGCGACTGGCAGCTTTGCCAGGAGGCCTATGGATTCACGCAAGCCTCCATGGAAAAAATCACGGATATGGCGGACAGGCAGATCGAACGCCTGGCCGAATTGGCTGTGCCGGTCGTCCTGGTTGCCGGGGATGCCGATGATGTCGTTCCCTGGCAGGAAAACGGCGCATGTCTGGCCGTCGCTTACCAGAAGCGGAAGCGAACGGACCTCTGCCAGGTGATCCTGAAGCCAGGCTGCGGCCATCATCCGCACAGCCTGGACGATCCAGAGCCGGTCGTCGCTTTTATATCGCACCACGACAAAGGACAAGCGGCACACCGTTGACGACAGGCTTTGCATGTTCATGCAAATTATTTTAACAAGATGCAACGGTGCGTGTTTTTACCGTGACACAAGCGCTTTGTTCTCGTATAATGTGACGCAGGAAAACTGCATGGAAACTGAGGAGGCATCACATGACACCTGAGCACATCAAAATCATCGTCGGCATGGGCGTTTACCTGCTGTTTGCCATCGGCATCGGCATCTGGTATGCCAGAAAGAGCAACCGGAATTCCGACGAGTATTTTCTCGGCGACCGTGGCTTAGGACCCTGGGTTGCCGCCATGAGCGCCGAAGCGTCCGACATGAGCGGCTGGCTCCTGTTGGGGTTACCCGGTGTCGCCTATTTCACCGGGGCCGGAGAAGCCGCCTGGACGGCCATCGGGCTAGCCCTGGGCACCTGGCTTAACTGGAAGCTGGTCGCGGTCCGCTTGCGTAAATACTCCCAGATTGCCGGCAACGCCATCACCTTGCCGGATTTTTTCAGCAACCGGTTCAAGGACGACAAGAAGATTCTGATGACCATCGCATCTTTGATCATCCTGGTTTTCTTCTCGATTTATGTCGGCAGCCAGTTCATCACCTTCGGAAAACTGTTCGGCTATATCTTTGGCATGGATCAGTATTTCACATCGATGGTCATTCTGGGTGCTGTCTTTGTCCTGATCTACACCTTGATCGGCGGCTTCCTGGCCGAGAGCACGACCGATTTTATCCAGGGCATCCTGATGTTCGTCGCCCTGATCGTCGTGTTGGCTGGCGCGACCATCCGGATCGGCGGATTAGGCGTCGTTGCGGAAAATCTCAGTAAGATTCCCAGATTTGCCGATTTGTTCGGCATAGCCGTCCCGATCGACGAATCCGGCGCGGTCGTGACTTCTGCCGCTGGCAACCTTCAGGGTGTCCGCGACGGCCAGGCGCTTTTCAGCGCCGGGGCCAGTTATGGTGTTCTCAGCATCCTCTCATGCCTGGCTTGGGGGCTCGGATACTTCGGTATGCCCCAGGTTCTGCTTCGCTTCATGGCGATCAGCCATGCGTCCAAGCTGAAACAGTCCCGCATCATCGCCGTAACCTGGTGCGTGATTTCTCTTTTCGCCGCTGTGGCGATCGGCATGGTCGGACGGGCCTTGCTGCCCGACTTGCTGCGCACGGCGGGTCAGGCGGAAACGGTCTTCATCGAAATGACCATCACCTTCTTCCCGCCGATCATCGCCGGTCTCGTTCTATCTGGTATTCTGGCCGCATCGATGAGTTCTGCCGACTCCTATATGCTGATCGCGTCCTCGGCGATTGCGCGCAATATTTTTGGCGGCTTGCTGACGAAAAAAGTCTCTGACCGCACCATCATGTGGATCGCCCGGATTTCCCTTCTCGTCATATCCGGATTCGGCATTTTCATCGCGCTCTCGGGCAACGACTCTATTTTCCGGGTGGTTTCCTATGCCTGGGCCGGCTTTGGCGCCGCTTTCGGCCCGCTCATCCTGTTCTCCCTGTTCTGGAAGCGCACAACGCTGGCCGGAGCCATTTCCGGTATGGTCAGCGGCGGCTTGGCCGTTGTCATCTGGAAAGAGTTGATCAGCAAGATTGGCGGCGCTTTCGCGGTCTACGAATTGCTGCCGGCCTTCGGCATCTCCTGCGTCGTGATCTGGGTGGTCAGCCTGCTGACACCCAAGCCTTCCGATGTGATCATCAAGGAGTTCGAGTCCGTGTCTTCCGCCGACATCTGATCACCGTCCCGCTCTCGCCCGAAACCGGATCACACCCGTGATCCGGTTTTATTATGCAACCACAAATGGAATGGGATTGATTTTAAAAGAAATCAGATTTATGTTATAATTATTTTACTTATCAAGCTAACACCGGTAAACGGGAGTCCGATCATGGGCCTGTCCGGCGGTGTCCGATCGACAGGAGGAATCCAGTATGCCAACCATTGGCTTTGTGATCAGCGACAAAGAAAACGAAAGAAGAAGGGCCATTTTACCGGCCGCGCTCAAGTCTGTTCGAAACCCTCATCTCGTCATGGTTGAACAAGGCTATGGCGAGGTCTTAAACATATCCGATCAAGCTTATCTGGATGCCGGGGCAACGATTGCCACACGGGTCGAGTGCCTGGGGCAAGATGTCGTTTGTGATCCCAAGATCGGCGACGCCGCGTTTCTGGACCAAATGTCTGAACGGCAGACCATTTTCGGTTGGGTCCATGCAGAACGGAATCCCGAATTGACGACATTATTGCTGCAGCGTGGTCTGACCGCCCTGGCCTGGGAGGACATGTACCAGAACGGCCGTCATGTCTTCTGGCGCAACAACGAACTTGCCGGCGAAGCGGCTGTCCTGCATGCCCTGACGCTGTTTGGCAAACTGCCCTACACCAGCAAGGTCGCCGTCATCGGACGGGGCAATACAGGGCGGGGCGCATTCCGCATTCTGACATCCCTGGGTGCCGAGGTCACGGTTTACAACAGGCGCACAGAAAAGCTGCTGCGCCAGGAGATCGGCCAGTATGACATCATTGTAAACAGTGTGTTCTGGGATATGACACGCAAGGACTACCTGATCAGCCGCGAGGATCTGGCCCGGATGAAAAAACCTTCCATGATCGTCGATGTCAGCTGTGACTATGATGGCGCAATCGAGAGCAGCCACCCGACTACGTTTGAAGAACCTGTCTATATGGATTCCGGCGTCCTGCATTATGCGGTCGACCACACGCCGTCCATCTTCAGCTTTTCCGTTTCCAGCATCCTCAGCAAGATCGTCGCACAATACATAGACCCGATCACGGAAGGCAGGATGCACGAGCATCCTGTCCTCAAAAATGCGGTCATCATCGAAAAAGGCCGCATCCTCGATAAAAAAACGATCCGATTTCAAAAACGGGACCGTCTGGAATAACTAGAAAAGGACGCAGCCAGGCCGATTTGGAGTCATCAGCCAAGCCACGCCAGCTCGCTTGACATGTACGGAAGTGACCGATATAATACGACTTGCACTGAAAATGCGGGTGTAGTTCAGTGGCAGAACTTCAGCTTCCCAAGCTGACCGTGAGGGTTCGATTCCCTTCACCCGCTCCATATGACAGCCGCCTGCCTTTATAGCTCAGTTGGTAGAGCGCATCCATGGTAAGGATGAGGTCATCGGTTC
>LSQX01136694.1_pt1 | contig 35639 bp, 33 predicted proteins | sample 654561 | NCBI WGS metagenome assembly LSQX01 (sample SAMN04489861, study PRJNA283612) | anaerobic digester metagenome | isolation source: 4 biogas reactors fed with cattle manure at either 37C or 55C with and... | place: Denmark: Kongens Lyngby | collected 2014 | reverse complement strand
CGATATTTGGTCCGGACAAATGCCGCTCCTTTACCCGGTTTAACATGTTGGAATTCGATGACTTGAAACACCTGCCCGTCCATTTCGAACGTGGCACCATTTCTAAAATCGCCTGCCATAATCATAAGAAAAATACTCCTCTACTTTATTTATTACCATTATTTTATTATTTTAGCAATCTATTCGATAATAATCAAGTCTTTTGTCGCAGAAACGGGATTTATATATCCATTTTCGGTAATTATTAAACAATCCTCGATTCTTACGCCTCCAAGACCCTCAACATAAATGCCTGGCTCGACCGTTAATGTCATTTTTGGAAGTTGCACATCTGTTGACCTTTCGCTTGCTGCTGGCGCTTCATGCACCTCTAAGCCAAAGCCATGACCCAACGAATGCCCAAAATTCTTTCCGTAGCCCCTTGCCGTAATGCAAGCCCTTGCAACCGCATCGATTTTTTTGCATTCCACCCCGGGCTTTACGGCTCGCATAGCCATTGCTTGTGCTTCCCTTACTATTTTATAGATTTTTTGAAGCTCGTCGCAGGGTTCGCCTATGGCTATTGTGCGTGTCATATCCGAGCAGTAGCCCTCGTACTTGCTTCCAAAATCCATTACAACCATATCGCCATGCTGGAGCTTTCTGTTTGAAGGTGTTGCATGACATAGCGCTCCGTTTGGACCAGATGCAATTATTGTATCAAAGGAAGGTTCATCTGCTCCGAACTTTTTCAAAAAATAATCGAGTTCATTTGCGACTTCACGCTCGGTCATTCCAACGGAAAGCATATTTAAAAGCTCTGCAAATGCTTTATCGGAGATATTTTGCGCTTTTATTATCTTCTCTATCTCTTCAGAAGATTTTGTCATGCGGATTCTCGCCAAAAGCCTTGAAATCTCAACTAATTCGCAGGGCATTTTTTTGAAAGAGAGATATTGCTTTACTGTCATGTGCTCTTCTTCGTAGCCACAGAATGAGCATTTTTGCTCGCCCAAAAAATCGCCTATTACATCGTGATTGATAGCACCCCTAACTTCACGCACTTCAAATAAGCCCTTTGTTTCTATGCCTGCTTGGATTGTGTAGCGGAAATCCGTAAAAAGCACCTGTGCGTTTTTTGTGATTACGAGAACGCCATTCGAGCCTGTAAAACCGCTAAAATAACGAATATTTATGGGTGAGGTTATCATCACTGCATCTGTGCAGGAGTTTCTTATATGCGATAGTAGTTTATTGCATCTTTCTTTCATGTTATTACCCTTAATTTTTCTTGCCATTTGGCTATTAAAATAATATCACGCTTGAATATGCCTTTGCAAGTATTTTTGAAAAGCAGTTGAAAGCCCAAAAATCAATGAATTTTTCGGTTTTTGGTGGCTTGGTGGGGAATAGGTATCAAATTTCATAAATAAATTATAAAATATTCATAAAAGTGGTTGACACGCCACAATTCATATAGTAGAATCGTAATGAGAGAGTATTAACTATATTAAAAGGGGAGGAATATTTTATGTACATGGGTCGATACAGTCATTCTGTCGATGCTAAAAATCGTGTTTTCCTGCCCTCAAAATGGCGTTTTTCACTCAGCGAAACCGTAGCGATAGCAAAAGACGAGTCCAGTTCTAAAACAGGCTGCTTACAATGTATGCCTTGGGAGGACTGGCTTGGATATATAAACGGTTTTACAAAGGTTGATAGGCTTAACGAATCCGCACTGGGCATAGTTCGTAGGTTGGCTTCAAGCGTTGAATGCTGTGCTGTGGACAAGCAGGGAAGAATCGTTATACCACAAGACCTAAAGGATTACGCAGGCATAGGCGAGGATGTCGTTTTCATAGGCGTTCTTGATAGAATCGAGCTTTGGGATACCGAGCGATGGGCTTCGTATAACGAAAGCGTAGAAGAAAACTATGACGAGCGTATAACTGCAATTAAAGCTGAAATCGGGGAAAGGGAATGAGTAGCTACCATATACCCATTATGCTTGATGAGGTAATGGCACTGCTTAAACCCAAAAGAGGCGGGTTGTTTGTTGACGGCACGCTTGGGGGCGGCGGGCATAGCCTTGAGATTTACGAGGCAATGCCTATTGGGTCGCACCTTTTTTGCATTGATAGGGATACGGAAGCTATTGAAGAAGCTACTGAAAAGTTCAACTCTGTACTTGTAAAGGGCAAAGAGTTTAGAGCCATTCATGGGAACTTCTATAACATGAGGGAATTGCTTGAAGAGGTTTCTGTATCGAAGGTTGACGGAATACTGTTAGACCTTGGTGTTTCATCGCATCAGCTGGACGAGACATCACGTGGTTTCTCCTATATGCAAGACGCACCGCTTGATATGCGAATGGACACGCATTCGAAGCTTTCTGCGTATGATGTAGTTAATGGCTATAGCGAGCAGAGCTTGAGGGAGATACTGTTTAACTATGGCGAGGAAAGGCACACAATCCGAATAGTAAAAGGAATATTATCCGCAAGGCAGGACAATCCCATTAAAACGACATCGGAATTGGTCGCAATAATAAAGAATGCGATGCCCTACTCCGCTTTGAGAGAGAATCAGCACCCAGCAAAGAGAACATTCCAAGCCATACGCATTGAGGTGAACTCCGAGCTAAACGGATTGAGAGAAGCAATAGAAAGCGCAGTAGATTTACTGAATGTTGGCGGAGTGATGGCGGTAATTACGTTCCATTCGCTTGAGGACAGGATAGTAAAGCAAATGTTTGCAAAAATGCAAAATCCCTGCACCTGCGACCCGAAAGCACCTATGTGCAACTGCAATAAGTTGCCTATTGTTAAAGGACTAACAAAAAAGCCTACTATTGCAAGCAGAGGCGAGTTGATTATTAACCCAAGGTCTCGAAGCGCAAAGCTACGAGCAGTGGAAAAAATATAGGATTTGCGAATACGAGAAAGGAGCAAAGCATAATATGGCAACAGAAGAGAGAAAATTTAATAGCAATGCTAATCGCTATTATACCGTGGGTTCGGCTGCGTATAAAGCAGAGGTAGCACCGCAAAATGAGCCAAGGGTACAGCCAACGACTCCAGCTCCAGCCCAACCGGCGAGGAGAACAAGGGTTGTTAGCGTTCCTAAGCCTAATTACGCAAGGAGAACTCTTGCCGTTTTTACTTTGCTGTTCGTCGCCGCAGGCATAATTGCAGTAATTGCAGGATATGCACAAATCCATGCAGGATATGCGGAGTTGACAGACATAAACAACTCCATTTCCGAGCAGCAACAGCAAATTCAGCAGCTTAATCATGAGATTAGTTCGAAAACGGATATTAACAGGCTGACTCAACAGGCGATTGACGACGGTTATCTATCGCCTACTATGCAGGATGGCGCTAATCCGTAATTGTATGGGACAAAGGCGATAAGCAAAGATATGGAGGTTACTTATGGGTAAGCCCACCAAATTGAGCAGAAACCGAGTATTTTGGAGTTCTGTTATTGTTGCCGTTTTGTTCGGTTTTGTTGTTGTAAAGCTGTTTATTATCCAGTTGGTTCAAGCGGAGAAATATCAAAGCGAAGCCCTATCGCAATGGACACGCAATACGGCGGTTACGGCTAAGCGTGGCGAAATAATGGATATAAACGGAACCGTGTTAGCTCAAAGCGCAACCGCCTACAAGGTGCTTATATGGCCTAATCGCATTCAAAAGGATGAATGGGAGAGAGTTTCAACCGAGCTTGCAAATATTGAGGGCTTGAACCTCAGCTACGAATACATTTACAAGAGGGTAAGCAATACGCTTACCGAAAAGCCTTTAAGCGAAATAGTGCTTGCAAGACAGCTTGAAAGAGATGTAGCAGATGAAATAGTTTCGTTGCAGTTAGGTCCAGGTGTAGTGATAGCTACCGATACAAAGCGATATTATCCCTACGGTGATTTACTTTCACAGGTACTGGGCTTTACAAACAAGGTTGAGGGCAACGGTCAAGAGGGACTTGAGCTGAAGTACAATAAGTACCTTGCAGGCATAGATGGCAGAATGCTAACCGAGCGTGATAGAGATGGACATTCCATAGCGTATGGCACTCAGGAGTTCATTCCTCCCGAGGACGGAAACGATTTGGTTTTAACGATAGACAGCGTTGTTCAGGCGTTCTTAGAAAAGGCGCTGGATAACGCATTAAAAGTTAATAATGCAAAGTCTGCTCAGGGAATAATAATGAATGCAAAAACTGGAGCGATTGTAGCGATTGGTTCACTACCGAGTTTTGATTCAAACAATCCTCCGAGAAGCGATGTAGAGCTACTTGGTAATTTATCTCGAAATCGCATTGTGGCAGACGCTTACGAGCCAGGTTCTACGTTCAAAATCATAACCTTGGCTTCGGCACTTGACAGCGGTGCAATTAACACGAACTTTACCTGCAATTGCCCGGGTGCAAGATATGTAAACGGGCAAAGGATAAAATGTTGGAGAAGCGCCGGGCACGGCACTCAGAACCTTACAAAGTGTGCGGATAACTCCTGCAACTGTGCATTCATAGATATGGCATTGGCCATGGGAACAGAGGAGTTTTACGATTACATATACAAGTTCGGCTTTGGAAATACAACCGGCAGCGGCTTGGGTAGCGAGAGCAGCGGTATTGTTACTCATCAAAAATACATTAGGGATACCGACATTGCACGTATTGGTTTCGGTCAAAGTATTGCGGTAACGCCCTTGCAGTTGGTTTCAGCGGCTTGTGCGGCTGTAAACGGCGGAAATTTGATGCAGCCTTATATAGTCGCAAAGATGTTGACGGCTGATGGCAAGGAGATTTTCTCCGCAAACCCAACGGTTGTACGCAGGGTAATATCCGAGCAGACATCGAAAACCGTTCGTGAAATATTAGAAAGCGTTGTGCAAAACGGTAGCGGCAGAAACGCACAGATTGCAGGGTACAGGGTTGGCGGCAAAACAGGTACAGCGCAGAAATACGAGAACGGCGTAATTGCACAGGGCAAGCTGATTGCATCCTTCATAGGGATTGCACCTATGGACGACCCAGAGTTTGTTTGCCTAATACTCGTTGACGAACCGCAGGTTGGCGTTATTTTCGGCTCAACGGTTGCAGCCCCCTTCGTAAAGCAAGCGCTTGAAGAAACGCTAAGGTACTATGGCTTTGCGGCAGAGGGAAGCGAAGAAACGGTTATGGTTCCCGATTTATACGGCAAAACCGTAAGCGAGGCACAACAGATTTTAGAGGATGTGGGGCTAAACGCAACTTTTCAGGCAACTGATAAAATTGTTAATCAAATTCCCCAACCTGGCGAGATGGCGATAAAGGGTACCGATGTGCTTTTATACACGGAATCCACAAGTATTGTGATTACGGAAGATACCGTATCCATGATTAGCTTTATAGGCATGACGAGGCTTGAAGCCTACGACAAGCTGAAAGAAATGGGGCTAAAGATGGAGATTTCGGGAACATATAGCGGTGGACTCGTTACTTGGCAAAGCATAGGTTACGACAAGGAAGTTGAATTTGGCGCAACCATAACGCTTGTTTTCGGATCAGAATAACTTAAGCTGCAATAATTTGGAGGTGCTTCATGCGTCAATCAAGTATTAACAATCGTATAGAGGGACTAATTTCGGTTATCCCTTGCGAGACGATTGGCGATATTTCAAATATTGAGATAAACAAAATCGAGTACGATTCTCGCCTTGTAAGGAAGAACGACTTGTTTTGTTGTATTTCTGGTACTTTTTTAGACGGGCATGAATACGCACAAGCGGCTGTGGATGCTGGCGCTTGTGCTTTGCTTTGCGAGAGGAAGTTAGAGAATATTCACGTTCCGCAAATAATCGTTGAAAATTCAAGGATTGCTATGGCAAAACTGGCGGCGGAGTTCTACGACCACCCTGCTGACGGCATGGAGATAGTAGGAATAACAGGAACCAATGGCAAAACAACCACCACATATATGCTAAAAGCGATTGCAGAGCAGGCAGGCAAAAAGGTAGGGCTAATAGGGACTATAAAGAATCTAATAGGCGATGAGGTGTTGCCATCAAGTCGTACAACTCCAGAAAGCGTCGAACTTCAAGCAATCTTACGCAAAATGAACGATGCAGATGTTGATATTGTAATAATGGAGGTTTCCTCGCATTCGTTAGACCAAGAGCGTGTGCATGGCATAGTATTCGATGTGGCAGTGTTCACGAACTTAACGCAAGACCACCTCGATTATCATAAAAACTTTGATAACTACTTTGCCGCTAAGAAAAAGATGTTTAGCTCTTGCATAAGCGCTTGCTTTAACACAGACGATAGCTATGCAGATGCAATGATGGAGGGCGTTACCTGCCCTATCACCACATTTGGCATTACAAGGAATTCCGATATTTACGCTAAGAATATAGATATTAAAACAACGGGTGTTGACTTTACCTTGAACAGAGGAAAGGAAAGCGTTGATATTCATGTTCCTATTTCGGGATTGTTTTCAGTTTTTAATGCGCTTTCGGCGGCTTCGGCGGCACTCTTATTAGGCTATAATATAGAGCATATCCGCAACGGATTAGAGAATATGTCGCCTGTTGCTGGCAGATTGGAATCCTTACCCACTTATGGCAGAGATTTTACTGTAATACTTGATTACGCTCACGCTCCCGATGCTATGGAGAACCTAATAAAAACAATACGAGAGTTCTCAAAGGGCAGAATCGTTACGCTATTCGGTTGCGGCGGCGACAGGGACAAAGGCAAGCGCCCCATAATGGGTGAGATTGCAGGCAGACTTTCAGATTTTTTGATTGTAACCACTGATAACCCGAGAACGGAAAAGCCTTCAGATATTATAGCTATGATTGTTGAAGGCGTAGAAAAAACAGGTTGCGAGTTCATAGTGATTGAAAACCGCTATGAAGCCATAGAATATGCGCTTAAAAACGCGAAAAAGAACGATTGCATAGTGCTTGCAGGCAAGGGGCATGAAAGCTATCAAGAGATAAATGGCGAGAAGAAAATTTTTGATGAGAAAGAGATTGTGAATTCAATACTAAGCAATAACTTGGATTGAATTATACGGAGGAAAAGATGCACTCAAGCATACTAACGTTTTTAATCGCTACACTGATTGTACTTGTATTAGGTCCAGTCGTGATTCCTACTTTGAAGCGATTAAAATTCGGACAAACTGAGAGAGAGGACGGTCCTCAAACTCATTTAATTAAAAGTGGCACTCCTACAATGGGTGGATTCATGATAATCATTGCGATTGTAATAGCTACCTTTTCAGGGATTTATTTACCTACTTTACTTGGGTTAGAAACGGAAATTCCTGGCGATAATCTTGGCTTTTTAGTGCCAGCGCTTTTGGTGATGTGCGTATATGGCTTGGTTGGGTTTTTAGACGATTTCATAAAAATCAAAACTAAAACCTCATTGGGCTTGAGAGCGTATCAAAAGATAATTGCACAATTTGGGTTTGCACTCGTATATGCAATTTACCTTAAAAATACGATAGGCACGTTTATCTACCTACCCTTTTTAAATGTTGAGTGGGATATTTCGTGGTTCTATATACCGTTTGCTATGTTCATAATAATAGCTATTGTGAACTGCGTAAACCTAACTGACGGTTTAGACGGCTTGGCATCGGGGGTATCTCTTATATACTCTGTGGCAATGTGCATAATATTCCTGTATATCGGCAAGGCGGCAGCGATAAAAGGCTACAGGCTGATTGAGGGAACAGGCTCCTTGGCGATTTTCTCAGCAGCCGTTGCAGGTGCTTGCTTAGGGTTTTTAAGGTTTAACTCCTACCCAGCTAAGGTGTTTATGGGCGATACAGGTTCTATGGCAATAGGCGGAGCAATAGCAGTAATGGCATTGACCTCACGCGCTGTTTTCCTGCTTCCCATTATGGGTGTTTGCTTCGTGGCTTCGGGGGTTTCTGTTATATTGCAGGTTGGCTCTTATAAGCTAAGAAACAAGAAGCGTGTATTCAAGATGGCTCCATTACATCATCATTACGAGCAGCTTGGCTACTGCGAGAGCAAGATTGTAAGCGGCTATATGATTGTAACGACCATAGCCTGCCTTATATGTTTGCTTGCATTCATATAATTATTTTTGCTAAGAAAGCCGTTTGGTATTTTTCTGTGATTTCGAGTTGGCGCTTGGCACAGCTTTACCCAAACGGCTCTTTTTTATATAATAGCTGTATTAAATAAACAGGGGTGGAATATGAAAACAAAAACCGCATTAGTGGTAGGTATGGCAAGAAGTGGCATAGGCAGTGCTAAATTGCTATACAAAAATGGCTACAAAGTTATTGTGAACGATATGAAGCGTGAGATTCCTAATCTTTCCGAGGCATTAAGCGATATAGAATATGATATGAAGCTTGGGATTGACCCTATAGAGTTGCTTGACGGTGTAGATTTGATGGTTTTAAGCCCTGCTATTCCTAACTTCAAGCCCTTTGCCCTTGAAGCTAAAAATCGTGGCATCGAGGTTATTGGTGAAATCGAGTTGGGATATCGCTATTCTTCAAAAGAAGCAAACTTTATATGTATTAGCGGAACAAACGGCAAAACCACTTCAACAACACTTACAGGCGAGATTTTCAAAGCATCTGGGAGAAAAACCTTTGTTTTAGGGAATATAGGTATTCCGATTACCGAATATGCTTCTGAAATATTAGCAGGCGATACTGTCGTAGCAGAGGTTGCCGCATTACAGCTTGAAAGCATAAAGAATTTTAGAGCGAACACAGCCGCAATGCTGAACATAAGCGAGGACCATATAAACAGATTCGGTACAATGGAAAAATATGTTGCAGCAAAGGAAAGAATATTTGAGAATCAACAGGAAAATGATATTGCGGTTTTAAATTATGATGATGAATGTGTGCGTGGCATGGCTAAGCTAACTAAGGCTAGAATAGTTTGGTTTTCACAGAAAAATGAGTTAGAAAGCGGCGCATTTATTCGAGATGACAAGATTATGTGGAAAGATGCAGGGAAAGAAACCGAGCTAATTCACACATCCGAGCTTTTGATTCCCGGAAAGCATAACATTGAAAACGCACTTTGCTGTGTTGCCTGTGCTATGAGCAATGGAGTGGATTCTGAAACCGTACGAACGGTTTTGCGTGAGTTCAAGGGTGTTGCACATCGTATTGAATTTGTTTGCGAGAAGGATGGCGTTCAATATTTTAATGATAGCAAGGGAACAAACCCCGATTCTACTATTCGTGCGATTGAAGCCATGAGCCGCCCTACCGTATTGATATTAGGTGTTGGCGAATACGACAAGCAAAGCGACTTTACACCAGTTTTTCGAGCATTTGGCGATAAGATAATAGGTGTTGTGGCTTCTGGCATAAATGTTCCTGCTATACTGAAAGCTGCAAGGCGCACAGGCTTTAGAAATATAGTTGTTGAAAACAGAGGACTAAAAGATATGGTATTAGCCGCAAGGGATATGGCAAACGAGGGAGATAGTGTATTGCTCTCCCCTGCTGCCGCAAGTTGGGGAATGTTCACAGACTTCGAAGAGCGTGGTAGGGTATTTTGCGATATAGTACGTGCCTTGTAAGCAAAATTTACGAATAAATATCCACCTAGGCTAATATCAGTAGTAATAGGCGATTAAGGAATACAAGAAAGGAGTATGTAATGGAAACTATAAGAGCGAAAACGCATAAACCAGAGAAACCCAAAGAAAAGGTTACAGAGTTTCCAACCATGCTCGTACAAAGACGAATCGACTTTCAATTATTAGTCGCTGTATTGGGATTATCGCTTTACGGTCTGATTATGATACTGTCTGCGAGCTATTATCGTAATTTAATTCAAGAGGCTGGCGCATTTGCCACGATAAAAAGCCAACTCGTATGGTACATACTTGGTATAGTCTGCTTAGTTTTCTTAGCTAACTTCAAAAATCTGCATAAGCTGATTGATAAACTCACGCCGCTAATATTTATATCGGCTTTGGCTTTGCTTATCATGGTACTTCTATTCGGAAAAACCCTAAACGGTGCAAAGCGTTGGATTGTGATATTCGGTGTTAGCTTTCAGCCATCAGAATTTGCTAAGTTTGCGTTGATACTTGCGATGTCTGCCTTTATGGCAAAGCGGCCAAAGACCATGTCGGATAAAAACTTTATTGTTGGGTTCTTAAAGGGCGTGCTACCCATGCTTGTGCTTATCGGTGCTATATGCGGCTTAATATTCCTACAACCTAATAAATCTACCGCAATCATAATAGGTGCAACTGCGGTTGTGCTGTTAATTATGGGCGGAATCCGTATGCGCTTTGCTTCCTTTTTTGGCGTAGCAGGTGCTGGGGGCGCATTGTTTATGATACTGAAGGACCAGTATTCTCTCTCTCGGCTAACAAGTTTTAAAGACCCCTTTTTAGACCCAAGTGGCACTGGCTATCAAACAATACAGTCGTTGTATGCAATAGCTTCTGGGGGATTGTTCGGAACAGGATTAGGTATGTCGAAGCAAAAGCTATTGTTTTTGCCTTATGCTGATTCGGACTATATTTTCTCGATAATATGCGAGGAAACTGGCTTTATTGGGGCAATGTTTTTAATAACGCTATATGTGTTTATCTTTTATAGGGGAATCAAAATAGCATTAACATGCAGAAACAGATTTGGGAGTTTACTTGCCGCAGGAATTTCGTTTGTTTTTATAATTCAAGCATTTATCAATATAGCGGTTTCCGTAAATCTAATACCCTCTACAGGTCAAACCCTGCCATTTATGAGTGCAGGCGGAACTTCATTATTGATATATATGTGTGCTTATGGCGTGCTTCTAAACATCTCGAAAGACTGCGAACCGACACGTGTTTAGAAGGGTATTGTCGAAAAATTGTAACACAAACCCTCTATCTGTGCATAGTATTAAATAAACCAATGCACTTTGATGGAGGATATTTATGGCAAAGCTGATTATCGAAGGAAGAACAAGAATCCAAGGTGAAATAAGTATCGGCGGAGCGAAGAACTCAATCCTGCCTATATTGGCTTGCACCTTGCTTACCAATAAAACCGTTAGAATAAAGAATTGCCCCAAGATTTCGGATGTAAATAATATGCTTAATATTTTGAAGACGCTTGGAGGTAGTTACTATTTTGAAGGTGATTCCTTATATGTTGATACGGCAAAGGCCGAAACCTACGTAATGCCGCCCGACCTTTCGCGCGAGCTTAGGTCATCAATATTTATGTTAGGCTCTATACTTGCCCGTTTTGGTCAGGCATGCTGTGTATATCCTGGAGGTTGCGAAATAGGAAACCGTCCTATTGGCTTGCATTTATCGGGTTTGAAGATGCTTAATGTAAGCGTTATCGAGGAAGAGGGAAGCATAATTTGCAATGGCGAAAACATGGAGGGTACAGCTATTCACTTAGACTACCCAAGTGTAGGTGCAACGGAAAACCTCATGATGGCGGCATCGGGCGCAAAGGGCAAAACTATCATAACGAATGCAGCCAGAGAGCCAGAGATTGAGGATTTGCAGGCATTTATGCGCAAGTTGGGCTTTAATGTAACGGGCGCAGGTACTTCTACCATAGAGATAGACGGCAAACTTGATATAGAAGTGCCCGATGTGGTTGAACACAAAATAATTTCTGATAGAATTGTAGCAGGCTCAATGCTATGCGCAGCGGCTATATGCGGAGGCAACCTGAACGTTAAGAGTATCGAGCCATTGCATATTTCCTCAACACTATCGAAGCTGCGAGAGGCAGGCTGTAACTTGGATATTGGCAAGAGCAATGTTCACATCTCTGCAACGGATAGGTTAAAAGAGATTAGAATGATTGAAACTTTGCCACACCCGGGTTTCCCTACAGATATGCAGGCTTTGCTATTTGCACTCTGTACAGTAGCCGACGGAACGAGTATAATAGTAGAGAATGTGTTTGAAAACCGTTTTAAACATGCGCCGGAGTTTACTAAAATGGGGGCAGTAATAACTCAGCGTGATAGAACCGCAATAATTCGTGGAGTAAAACACCTAAGGGGGGCTCATGTAACCGCACAAGATTTGCGTGGCGGAGCAGCTTTGGTTATTGCAGGCTTAGCCGCTTGGGGCTATACCACCGTTGATAATGTAGAGTTTATCGACAGGGGGTATGAGCGAATTGAGGATATGCTGAACTCGGTAGGAGCAAATATAACGAGGATAAACTAATTGGGTAAAGACGGCGACAAAAGAAACCTTACGAGAAAGCCTGATGCAAAAGCGTCAGGTTCTTCACGTTCAAAAAATGCCGCTAATGTGTCGCAATTTGTTCCAAGAAAAACTAAGGGCATTACATATAATCCAAACCATATAAGCGAAGCAAGCACCGCTACAAAAAAATATAGTACAAGCTCTAAGCCCTCTGCTAAACCCTCAAATGTAGAGTATTTTAACAATACTAAGCGAGTGCCGCAAAGCAAGAAATCCGCTCAACCCACTGTATCAAAGCCAAAGCCGAGTGTTAGGACTACAAATCCGAACATTGCATATAAAGAAGCTACACCTAAAGCAAAGAGAAGTGCCACAACACCCACTAAGGCATCACCAAAAAGAAAACCTACCCCAAAGACTTCAAAAAAACCCGATAGGTATGTAATCGATACAACAAACGAGGGTGTAATTAGGGTTAAAAATCAACCTGTTAGACAGGACAAGCCGTCTGCTCAAAGAGTAAAAAGATTGCAAGCTCCTGAAAGTGTTCCACAAGAGAGAGTCAAAAGGGTAAAGAAGAAAAAAGCTTTGTCTCCAGAGATGAAAAAGCTACGGAGAGAACGGGCAAGAAAAGCGTTTAGGATTGTTTCAGCGTTATTCATAGCTGCTGTTTTAGGTGTTGGTGCATATTTTATAAGCAGTTTTCTGTTCAAGATTGAAAGCATAGCTGTTTCTGGCAACACGAAGTTCGAAAGCGACTATATAATTAGGCTTTCGGGCTTAAAGGTAGGCGACAACCTATTGTTTTCTAATACCAACGATGCTACAAATAACCTTTCACAAAACCCTTACATAGTTGCAAAGATAACCAAAAGGCTTCCTAATCGCATTGTAATTGAAATAACCGAGCGTAACGAGTGCGCAATTATCGCAACCAACTTAGGCTATGCGGCTATTGATATTGACGGCAATGTGCTGTATATCGAGGACAGCAACACCCTCCCTGAACTATTAAAAATTACGGGAATGGAGTCCGTTTGCCTTCAGGTTGGAAAAAGGATTGCCCCACAAAGCGATTACAGGGCAAAAACGCTGTTATTGCTTATTTCGGAAATAATTTCAGGCGAGTTCTACACGATTGTTTCTGAAGTAAATATTTCAAACCCATTGGCTATTGAGATGCTTTCAACCTCAAATTATGAGGTTTACTTCGGCGATACCGAAAGTATTGTTAAAAAATTAGAAAACCTGCGTGGAGTTCTAAGTAAAATAAGCGATTTAGGTGCTGGGAGAATAGATGTTTCATGCGTTGACAGACCTGCGTTTATTCCAGAGGAAAGTGTTTCGCCCTCCCCTACTATTGATGGCGATGGAGAAACTGAAACACCCGAGAATACGCTTGAGCCTACGGAAACACCCGAGGAGACGATTTTTGAATCACCTACACCTCAATCATAGAACTTGTAGGTAGATGGAAAGCCTGAAGCAATTTTTTATTAGTAATAAATGGTTAAGGGTTTTAGAATAAAATGTGTAAAACTTGTTGCCAAAAAGGTAGAAGCGTGGTATAATTTGGACGGTATAAAAACGCAAAATTCAAAAGGGGAGAATAAATGCACTATACAGCAATATTGGATATCGGCAGTTCGAAGGTTACTTGTATTATCTGTTCTAAAGGCAGCGGGGACATGCCTGTTATAATGCACGGAGTTGGAATGTGTGAATACTCGGGGTATCGCACAGGCGACTATATCGAGTCAACGCTACCGGATGAAAAAAGTCTCGAAACTGCTATTAAGCGTGTGATTTCTCAAGCTGAAAACGAAGCAGGCGTAAAACTGAAAGCTGTTATAGTTGGCGTAGATGTTCCTTTTTTGAATTCTATAGTTATGCAGGGCAAGCTGGTTTCTAAAAACAAGCGTTTTAAGGTTTCAGAAAGCGACGACGATAAACTACTAAAGCTATCTTTAAAGGACGTTACCTGCTCGGGCTATACGCTATGCCATTGCGCTCCTATAAGCTATTATGCAGATGGTGCAGAAAGCGTTTCACTTCCGCTTGGTAGCTCAGTATTTGAGCTTGCGGCTGAATTTTCTCATGTATTTGTTTCAGATGATTTTGTAAGGCTATTAACAGAAGTTTTAGATAGAAGGGGCTTAAATGTAAACTCCTTCGTAGCTGTGCCTTTAGCCGAAACCTACACGCTAATTCCTCCGCACAAATCGCAAAAGGGTGCATTGCTTATCGATATGGGCTACACTCATACCGACTTAACATACGTAAAAAATTCGATGATAGTTGATATGAAGGTAATCGCTGCAGGCGGCAAGCATTTTTCAAGCGACCTTTCAAAGGTGTTGCAAATTCCTCTAAACGTTGCGGAAAACCTAAAGCGCCGCTTCGTATTAGGGCTTGATTATGATAATGGCAGCGAGTGTATTCCTGCTTCCGAGGGAGAAACACAATATGTTTCACAATCACTTATTGCCGAAATAATCGAGGATAGAGCTGGTGAGTTTTGCGAGTTTTTCAAAGAGTATGCACTTGAAAAGGGTGTTTTCTATGAGGAGGACGCTCCCGATGATTCAGTTGAAAACACAGATGATTCAATTGACATTCCTGCCAATAAGCATTATTATAGCAATAATACGGTTTATCTTACCGGTGGAGGTATCGCCATGATGCAAGGCGGTGTTGATTTTTTAGAGAAGTTTTTGGGCATAACTATAAATGCAAACTTGCCTGTAATGCCCTTTTTGAAGACGCCTAACTATGTGTCTTCGTATTCTGTGGCTTGCTTCGCACTTTACAGTGATGAATTAGATACCGATTGCACAAGTGGCAAGGGTATAGGTAGTTTTTTAAAGGAATTTTTTGGAGTTAGGAGATAAAGTATGCAAGACATTCAAGTTGATAGGTCATTACCTCCAGTTGTGAAAATTAAGGTAATCGGTGTTGGAGGAGCGGGCGGAAATGCCGTAAACCGTATGATTCAGTATGGCTTAAAGGGCGTTGAGTTCATAGTCGCAAACACTGATAGGCAGGCATTGGATATGTCTCGGGCAACCATCAAGATACCTATCGGTGAAAAGATTACAGGCGGCAGAGGCGCAGGTGCAAACCCCGATATAGGTCGCATGGCGGCTGAAGAATCAAAAGAGGCTATTGCACAGGTGCTATCAGGAGCCGACCTCGTTTTCATAACAACGGGAATGGGCGGCGGAACAGGCACAGGCGCAGCTCCGGTTATCGCAAGATTAGCTAAGGATTTAGGAATACTAACTATCGCAGTAGTAACTAAGCCATTTGCTTTCGAGGGCGTTGTTCGTATGCGCACTGCAACAAGGGGAATTGGCGAAATTCAGCCCAATGTTGACACATTGATAACCATACCCAACGAAAGACTTATTGAAACCGTTGGTGCTGTAACGATGGAGGAAGCGTTCAGAGTTGCAGACGATGTGCTACGCCAAGGTATTCAAGGCATAAGCGATATTATTTCAGTTCATGCAACAGTAAACCTTGATTTTGCAGATGTAAGAACCGCAATGGCTGGCGCAGGTCTTGCACACATGGGCATAGGACAGGCTTCTGGCGACAACAGAGCTGCTGTGGCTGCAAAGCAGGCTATATCCAGTCCCCTACTCGAAACCAAGATGGACGGCGCAACCTGCGTATTGCTAAACATCTCGGGAGACGATATCCTAATGCAGGAAGCCACCGAAGCTGCATCTTTAATTAACCAACACGCCGACCCAGAAGCGAATATTCTGTTCGGTGTAGGTTCTGACAACAAGATTGACGATGGCGTAATTAGAATTACTGTTATTGCTACCGGATTTGACGGCGGTGCAAAAAGGCACTTAGAGATAGACGAAGAAGAGGAAGTTTATATTGAAGAGCAGGAAGAAATTGCTCCTCCAAAGGCACATACCCCCTCACATTCGAAGTTCAACCAAAAGCCTATCCCTGCAAAGCGTGGAGAAAAACCCGAGCAACAGCCAAGACCTCCTCAACCTAAACAGGACGACTTGAATATCCCAACATTTTTGAGGAAAAAGCAATAAGGCATTAAATCAAGAAAAGCGGTGCAAGCCGCTTTTGACTTGAATGTTATAACGGGCGAACAATCGCTTCAAACTGTCGATAAACTATTTGCTTGACAGGAAAACTTTTTACAACCAACTTGACTTGAGTATTTTTAGCGAATACGAACAAAAAGGCGGAATATAGGGTGCAAACAGGTTGTTGAAACCAAAAATACTCAAAAGTCGTAGGGGCTTTCCCTATGTGTTCGCCCGCATGAACTTTTGCGATACTCTGGAGCCGTACAAACCGCTTTTCTATATGTTTTATGCTTGATTATCACCAAACAATAGTGAAAAATACGCATAATAAGCCATGAGTTTGACTTTTTCGAAATTTAGGGTATAATAGAAGAGTAATATATGAATATTGGAGGTGCGTAAAATGTTTGCAGTTGGGGATAAGGTCGTTTACCCCATGCACGGCGTAGGAGTTATTGAAAATATTGAAAATCACAAGGTTTTAGGAGAAAGCAATAAATATTATATGCTTAAATTCATTAACGGAAAGATGCTTGCTATGGTTCCAGTTACCTCATGTATAGAGGTTGGTCTTAGGTGTGTGGTAGGCAAGCGTGAGTATGAAAAGGCACTTGATTATTTTAGCAACGATGATTATTTATCTGAGAATCCAAACTGGAATCAGCGATACCGTGATAACATGGAAAAGCTAAAATCGGGTGATTTTTTATCCGTTGCTGAAGTTGTAAAGGCGTTGAAAAAACGCAATGACGGCAAGGGTCTTTCGTCAGGCGAAAGAAAAATCTTTTTAACCGCTAAACAGGTTTTGATTAGCGAGCTTATGTGTGTAAGCGGTAATAGTTATGAGTATTACGAAGAATTACTGGGTATCTAACAAAAATACATCATGGGGGTGTTTGTTTGATAATTAAGGCGTTTCGGTTTTTGTTAACGCTATTAGGAATAGGATTGGGCTTAGGTGTTGCTACTGCTGTAAGCCCATTTTTAGCTACTAATTTATATGAAAATGCAACTGATACGACTTTGTTTTGGCTAAATATTAGCTGGCATGTTATTTTAGGTTTATCATTCGGAATTATTCTTTTTATTTTGGCGCCAGCTATCATCAAGGCAGTGCGAGCGTTCTTGCGCTACATAGAAAATCGCTTAACCAAGATGCCTATGTCGGATTTGTTTATCTGCGTAATAGGCTTGATTATCGGTCTTGTTATCGCCTATCTTTTGAGCAGGTTGATTTCAAGTATTCCAAGCAGTATTTTGCAGCTTCCTATAAACTTATTATCGTATATAGTGTTCTCATATTTGGGACTATCTATTATGTATCGCAGGCGAAACGATTTTATTGTCCCTGCTTGGTTTAGAAAGCGTGATAGGGAAATCCATGAACATTCGGATAATGTTTGTAGCGGAAAGCTGTTGGATACTTCCGCAATAATCGATGGCAGAATCTACGACCTAAGCAAAACAGGCTTTTTGGAGGGTGCTTTGCTTGTGCCGTCTTTCGTGTTGGACGAGCTTAGGCATATTGCCGATAACGCAGACACCATGAAACGTAATCGAGGCAGGCGTGGGCTTGATATGCTGAAGCAAATGCAAACGGATTCAAAGATTCCAATAAATATTGTTACTCAAGACTATGAGGAGTTGACAGAGGTTGATGCAAAGTTGTTGCGACTTGCCACCGAAATGGATGCCACGATAATTACCACAGATTATAACTTGAACAAGGTTGCTGCTGTGCAGAGGGTTCCTGTTTTGAATGTCAATGACCTTGCGAATGCGATAAAATCGGTGTTGATTCCTGGTGAAATGCTAACTGCTACGGTTGTTAAGGAAGGCAAGGAACTTGGGCAGGGCTTAGCATACTTGCCCGATGGCACTATGATTGTAATTGAGAATGGCAAGCAGTATGTAGGGATGGAAATGCCTTTAATGGTTACGAGCGTAATGCAAACCTCGGCAGGTCGGTTGATTTTTGCTAAGATTGCGGATGCGGTGTAATGACAATGTATAAAAGCAGGGAGATTTCCCTGCTTTAACATTTTCAACGGCTTATAGACTAAATCGAATAGAAAACGCCTGAAAACATTTCTCCTACTTACTTCTTATACCTTTTCGGAAACCAAACTTATAGATCGAGCTAGAAAACTGTGTAAAAAATGGTTGACAAACTTTTTTCGGAAGCGTAATGTAATATTATAAAACAATCTGGAGGTAATACTATGAAAACATTAAAAACAGTTTTTTCATTGACTATTGCATTGGCTTTTATTCTTATTAGTGTTCCTATTGCAAGCGCACGGGAATGTAATTGTGATTCGCCTTTGCTGTTCGAGGGTGAAACGCTTTTTGGCGGTTGGGCATATCAACTTCTTGATGTAGATGGAAACGAAATAGAAGATAGAATTTCGTTTGTAAATGTTACAACTACACCCGAAACAAACGAAGTGATAACCGCAAGGCTTGCTATAGAGTTCGACTACGGAACAGAAACAGATAAAGAACCTGTTTTTATAGAACGCACCGGTGGTCAACCTGTTCATCCAAGACTGCAATGTGTGAATACAGATGATGAAACGCTGATTATTCTTAAAGACCCGAGTTTCGGTGGCAGCATTTCTGTTGAAATACTGTATGCGTTTGTTTACTCTGATGGTGCTTTGAATGAAATTTACACTAACGAGCAAAATGAGTTTCCAGAAAACTCGATTGCACAATCTAATTGCTTTGATAACTCGAACTTCAATATGGAGTGGAAAGACGACACAACCTTCGAAGTGTGGTATGGAGACGGTGAAAAAAGTGAGTTCGCCATTTCAGAAGAAACCTTCAACTATGAGAATTTCGATAGCGAATACGGCTTTAAGCTATGGTTTGACGATAATAAACTTGAGTTTGACCCTACTACATGCAGCATTACTGCAATTACCTACGGAAGTATAAGCGACCCAGAAGCGAATTATGAGGGAGTTGACTTTACTCCCGTTATGGTAAAAATGGTTCTAAATTATTCCGAAACTGCTTTTGTGCTTGATAGCGTTGAGTTTATTGATTCATCAAAAATGCATAAGGTTTCGTTCAGAAGCGATTTAGCGAAATGTCATTGTTGGCAATATGTGTTTGAGGGCGAAGATGCAATTCCGCCCGTTCTTGATGATGTTGAAGGTTATTACTTCGCTGGTTGGGATAAGCCCTACACGAACATCACAGAAAATCTTGAAATCAGGGCAATTTACTGGAAATATGGCGATGTGAATATGGATAAGCATTTGAACACAGGCGATGCCACAGCAATATTGAATCACTTGGTAGAAACAAATGAGTTAGACGAAACACAGTTGATTCTTGCTGATTTGAATGCCGATGATTTGGTTAATACAGGTGATGCGATAGCGATATTGCTGCATTGCGTTGGTAAATAATAACTGTTTATTGCAGGGAGCAATCCCTGCTTTTTTATTGCAAAAAAATACACTTTGGGCTATACTTATCTTGAATATTAGGTGTTGGAGGGAACAATGGAGAAAAAAATAGATTACGCATCGGAATCATTAAAGCTACACTATCAGTTAAGAGGAAAGTTAGATGTTGTCAGTCGTGCACCTGTAACTAACGAGCATGAGCTGTCTTTAGCATACACACCCGGGGTTGCACAGCCCTGCTTAGAGATTCAAAAAGATATAGACAAGAGCTTTGAACTGACAGGCAGGTGGAACACAATTGCAGTAGTAACCGACGGTACAGCCGTTTTGGGCTTAGGCGATATAGGACCCGAGGCCGGTATGCCCGTTATGGAGGGCAAGTGCGTTCTGTTCAAGGAATTTGGTGGGGTTAATGCTATTCCGCTATGTATAAGGTCTAAAGATGTTGATACGATTGTAAATATCGTAACGCTATTGCAGGGCAGCTTTGGTGGAATAAACTTAGAGGATATTTCTGCGCCACGCTGCTTTGAAATTGAAAGGCGTTTGAAAGAAACCTGTGAGATTCCAATTTTCCACGATGACCAACACGGCACAGCCATTGTTGCAGTGGCTGCAATGATAAACGCTTTGAAGTTAACAAACAAAAAAATTGAGAACGTAAAGGCGGTTGTTAGCGGCTCAGGTGCGGCTGGAATCGCTGTAACAAGGCTTTTACAGTCGGTTGGATTGAGAAGCGTTATTCTTTGCGACAGGCAAGGCGCAATTTACAAGGGCAGGGATAATTTGAACACCGAAAAAGAGATGATGGCGGAGATTACTAACCTTGACTTAGAAAAAGGCTCTATTAAAGATGTATTGCGTGGTGCTGATGTGTTTATTGGCGTATCTGCTCCGAATTGCATTACGGCTGACATGGTGAAATCTATGGCGAAGGATGCGATTTTATTCCCCATGGCTAACCCAACCCCCGAGATTATGCCCGATGTTGCTTTAAGTGCAGGGGCTAAGGTTGTGGGCACAGGCAGGTCGGACTTTGCTAATCAGATAAACAATGTGTTGGCGTTCCCCGGTATTTTTAGAGGAGCTTTAGATGTTAGGGCGTCAGACATTAACGACGAGATGAAGATTGCGGCGGCTTATGCTATTGCTTCGCTTGTTAGCGATGACGAGCTTCGCCCCGAGTACATTATTCCTAAGGCTTTTGATAAGCGCTTGAAGGATACGGTTGCAAAGGCGGTTGCAGAGACGGCGAGGAATAGTGGAGTTGCGAGAATATAGCTTAATCTAAATTTGCGGAAAGCATATGCTTTCCGCTTTTTTTATTTTGGCTCTTCCCACCAACCCAAAGCAACAATAACCTTAGAAAGCGCTGAACAATTCTTCGGTTTCAAAAAAATCGTGTAGTTTCCGCATTGCGGTACGATAAACTTTCCGTCCTCTTCACTTACCAATGTGCCATTTGGTGGAACAATCCTGTCAAAAATGTTTACCCCGCAAGTAGGGCTTTGTTCTGTGGATTGCGTATATCTAATTTCAACCCTGTTGCAGGGTTCTGGTTTTATTGCAACATTTGCAGGTGAAACCTTGGTTGAAATTGCTCCTTCCTCTTCAAGTTTAGCATTAAGCCAGATTTCTGCGGTTATATACTCATCAGAAAAGTTCGAAATGGTGATTACATTTGCATGTAGTAAAACACCAGAGCGATTTGGATTAAATAAGCCAGCCCATGCATTAGAACCGTCTCCAACCCAAAGGGTTTCGCTTTGACCAACAAAATACCTGCCCTTTGTGGATTCGTATAAGCTAATAGGGATGTTAACTGTCTTTTGCGATGTAAAGCAATTATCACAAAAATTTTCTTCGCCTTGTTTCATTAAAAAACCTCCTTTCATTATATGTTATGAAAGGATTGGACAAAGTGATATTAAAGGCTGTTGGGCTTTTGACCCAAACCAAATATCTTAGCCGGTTAGATTAACCCTGTTATCAACTCGGCAAACTCCCTTGTTCCTTTAATAATCTCTTCCGTTAATACTGCTTGATTATCGAAATCGGGTGTGGAGGTTAATGTATATTCGATTATTGCATCTGTGTTTTCTTTTTCATGGAATAAAGGCTGATGTAGTTTACTGCTGTGTATTAGCGTTCTATACTTATTTGATATTTCCCTATTCCTCGCAGAAAGCCATACTTCGAAAGTTTTCTTATCGTGCAGGTATACAACAGCAATTTTTAATCCCCTGCCCATTAACTCCTGCGTATTAAGCGAAAAATATGTCATATCCATATAGCCCTGATATATGCCTCCAACTGCCTCAAAATCGGAAAAATGGTTTCGCAATCCGCTCATATAATCCATAATGCCCTTGTATGCGGCTTGCAATTCTCCATTTTGCAGCAGTGCTGTATAATCGTCTATTAGCTGGTTCAAGTATTTCATTTTCTACCTCTAAAAGTGATAAATTTGGGCAAAAACGGTTGACCTATCGAAAAGTTAGTTTGCATAAGAAAGCATATTTCCTATTACATTTTTAAATCCTAAAGCTTTGTATAACTCAATATCGCAATCAGCACAGCCAACTATTAAAGTAGCAACATTGCTTTGCTCATATGCAAATCGAACGAGTTTTTTGGCTATTCCCTTATGCCTGTACTCGCCAACTATAAAAAAGTCCTCAAATATGCCGCTCGGCTGATAATTAAAGGTTGAAAAAGTTTTGCAGATTGAACACATGGCGATTATATTGTCCTCATGCTCACAAACAAAATACTTGATTTTATCTTCTTCGATTGCAGTTTTTAAGCTCTGAAAGTCGCACATGGTTGGCGCGCTCTCCCCTATCGCTTGCTTGTATGTCCTCTGCAAATCGCAAAGGGCGTGAAAATCGTTTTTGTTCGCTTGTCTAAAAATCATTTATGCTTTTAACATATCCAAGCCAAATTCCAATCGTCTGATTGCTTCAGCTTTCCCCAAAAGCACCGCAATTTCGATTGCACCGCCCGGAGTTACCTGCTTGCCTGCCAAAGCGATTCTAACAGGCCATAAAAGCGTTCCGTTTTTCATTTCTTTTGCTTGAGCTAATCCCATTAGCAGGTCGTGTATGCTTGTTTCGTTCCATTCTTTTAGGGCCTTTAACTCTGGTATTACGAATTCCAATACGTCTTTTGAAACTTCGGGGTTGGTTTTTGATTTTTTATTTGTGAAAAACTCGATTGAGTAGTCCTCATCTAAACTCGTTAAAAAGTCAACCATTTCGGGCAGTTCAGAAAAAATCTCAACGCGTGGCTGTAGAATTTTGCACAAGATGTCTGTGTTCATGTGTGCTATTCCTGCCTTTTCGTAATAGGGCATAGCGTAAGCGGTGAAATCAGCAACAGAAAGCTCACGAATATATAGCGCATTTAGCCAACGCAGCTTTAGGGGATCGAAAATCGCAGGGGATTTGCTCATGCCCTTTACAGAAAACGCTTCTACAAGCTCGTCTAATGTGAACTTTTCTCGCTCGTCTCCGGGGTTCCAACCTAATAACGAAATGTAATTTACAATCGCTTCTTTAAGGTAGCCTTTTTCGATAAAATCCTCGTAGGAAGCGTCGCCATCACGCTTTGAAAGCTTGTGTTGTGCATCACGCATTACAGGGGTCATGTGAATATATACTGGAATCTCCCAGCCAAAAGCCTCGTACAAAAGGTTGTATTTTGGTGTTGAGGACAGGTACTCCATGCCACGCATTACATGGGTAATCGCCATTAGGTGGTCGTCAATTACGTTCGCAAAATTGTATGTAGGCATTAGGTCTGCCTTTATCAACACGCCATCGTCTAAGGTTGCGTTTTCGACTGTGATTGTGCCGAAAATTTCATCGTGAAAGCTCGTCGTGCCGCTTGTTGGAACGTTCTGGCGAATAACATGAGGGATATTTGCTGAAATTTTTTTGTTGATCTCAGCTTGGCTAAGATGTAGGCATTTTTTATCGTATTTATAGGTTTCGCCAGCCTCTTGTGCGTTTGCGCGCGCAGCCTCTATGTCCTCTTTCGTGCAGAAGCAGCGATACGCATGACCGCTTTTAATCAGTTGCTCGGCATAAGGCATATACATATCTTTGCGCTCGCTTTGAATGTACGGACCATAGTTGCCGCCTATGTCGGGGCCTTCGTCCCAGTTTATTCCTACCTCTTTTAACACACGATACACGAGTTCAACAGCGCCATCTACATAACGTGCAAGGTCGGTATCTTCAATTCTTAATATAAATTCGCCCTTGTTTGCCTTTGCAAAAAGATACGCATACAAGGCGGAACGCAGATTGCCAATGTGCATATAGCCAGTTGGCGAGGGTGCAAATCTTGTTCTTACAATTTTATTTTCCATTTTGTTATCTCCTATTTATTCTAAAAAATCAGCTAAAACTTGATTTTGAAAATCGAGTCCGCTGTCGTTAAGCCAAATAGCATTATTATCATAGCATAAAAAACCTTTTTTTGCGTTGGAATTCATGGCATCCAAAAAAACTTCAAAGGGAGAAATGCTAAATCGATTTTGAAATTCAGAAATCAAAATTCCGTTAGTTTTTCGCAAGCCCATCATAAAAAACTCGAACATTTCTTCTTGCTTGGGGATTATCTCTTTATTTTCTATGGGTAACAAACCTGCTTGAAGCTTTAAATAATAGCCTTTCAAATCGCTTGTGTTACAAAATCTTGTTAAGCTATCCCCTTCTAACATTGCAGAATGCGAATTTAGCCCGACACCAACATATTCGCCTAAGTCCCAATAATTTAGGTTGTGGCGGCACTCATAGCCTGCCTTTGCATAGTTTGAAATCTCGTATCTGCCATAGCCATGTTTAATTAGCAGCTCTTTGCCTAAGCTGTGCATTTGGTACTCGGTTTCGCTATCTGGCAAGGCAATTTCGCCCTTGTTTATTGCATTGAAAAGCCTTGTACCCTCCTCTAATATCAGAGAATAGGCGGAAATGTGCGTAACCCCAAAATCTACAACAGCATGTATTGTGTCTAAATAATCTTGCACCTTTTGGTTCGGTAAGCCGTACATTATGTCTGCGTTTATGTTGGTAAAGCCTACTTTTTTTGCATCTGTAACTGTGTTTTGAAAGTCTGAAAAGCTGTGTACCCTGCCAATACTTTTCAACAAATCATCATTTGCGCTTTGTAAGCCTATGCTTATGCGGTTTACTCCTGCGCTATAATATTCTGAAAGTTTTTCAAGGCTTGCTGTGTTTGGGTTTACCTCAATGCTTATTTCTGGGGATTGGGATATTTTAAAATGCGTTCTTATCGTGTTAATAATTTCGGCAACCGCCCCCAAAGGTAAAGTTGAGGGAGTGCCACCGCCTATGAATATGGTATCGTATGTTTTTTCTTGATATTCTTTACTTGCCAAAATTATTTCGTACTTTAAAGAGGCGACATACCACACTTTTTCTGTGTTTTCGCTTTCAAACGAAACAAAATCGCAGTAGTCGCACTTTTTTACACAAAAGGGAATATGTATGTATATGCCAGCCATCAGTTGATACGCAAAACGCTCATAAACGCATCCGATGGTACGGAAACCGTTCCTACCTGTCGCATACGCTTCTTGCCTTCCTTTTGCTTTTCTAACAATTTCTTTTTGCGTGTTATATCGCCGCCATAGCACTTTGCTAAAACGTCTTTTCTAACCGCTCTAACGGTTTCACGCGCTATAACCTTACCGCCTATTGCCGCTTGAATTGGAATTTCAAACTGCTGCCTCGGTATTACTTCGGACAGCTTTTCGGCAACCGCCCTACCCTTTGCGTATGACTTGTCCCTGTGAACGATTGTGGAGAGCGCATCGCAAATATCACCGTTAAGTAAAAAGTCGAGTTTAACTAAATCAGAACGCACATAGCCCGAAAGCTCATAATCAAATGAAGCGTAGCCACGACTACGTGATTTCAACTGGTCAAAAAAGTCGTAGATTATTTCGTTAAGTGGCATATCATAGCTTAGGTTTACACGCTTTTCCTCAATGTATTTCATATCTCTATAAATGCCTCGCCTTTCTTGGCAAAGCTCCATAATCGTTCCTACAAAATCGGAAGGCGTTATTATGCTTGCTACAACCATAGGCTCTTCCATGTAGTCGATGTCGTTTACCGAGGGAAGGTGCGAAGGATTGTAGATTGTAACCTCTGTGCCGTCATTTTTCATTACCTTATAAATAACGCTTGGTGAGGTTGTGATTAAATCGAGGTCGAACTCGCGCTCAAGCCTTTCTTGAATGATTTCCATGTGAAGCAATCCCAAGAAACCACAACGGAAGCCAAAGCCCAATGCCATTGAGGTTTCCGGCTCGTATGAAACGGAAGCATCGTTTAGCACTAACTTTTCTAAGGAATCCCTCAAATCTTCGTAGTGTGCGCCGTCTGCTGGGAATATTCCGCAATAAACCATTGGGATTGCCTGCTTATAGCCGGGTAGCGCCTCTTTTGCAGGGTTTTCTGCATCTGTCCATGTGTCTCCTACCTTTGTATCGGCTACGCTTTTTATCGATGCGGCAATATAGCCTACCTCGCCAGCGCAAAGCTCGTTTGAGGAAATCAAGGAAGGAGAAAAATAACCAACCTCTGTTACCTCAAACTCTTTCTTAGTTGCCATAGAGCGAATTCGCATACCACGCTTAACGACTCCCTCTTTAACACGAACAAAGCTCATTGCGCCTTTGTAGTTGTCGTAAACACAATCGAAAATCAATGCTTTTAGGGGCGAACTGTTATCGCCACTTGGAGCGGGAATAGAATCGACTATTGCGGCTAATACTTGCTCGGTATTTAGTCCTGTTTTTGCGGAAATCCTCGGAGCATTCTCGGCAGGAATTCCTATTACGTCTTCAATCTCCTTTGCCACTTCGTCTGGGTTTGCACTTATCAAATCTACCTTGTTGATAACGGGCATTATCTCTAAATCGTTGTCGAGAGCTAAGTAAACATTCGCCAAGGTTTGCGCTTCTATACCCTGTGTAGCATCAACCACCAAAATTGCGCCCTCGCAGGCGGCCAAACTACGTGAAACCTCGTATGTGAAGTCAACATGCCCGGGTGTGTCAATAAGGTTGAACATGTAGGTTTTGCCGTCTGTATGCGTGTAGAACATACGCACAGCGGTTGCTTTAATGGTGATACCACGCTCGCGCTCTATATCCATGGTATCTAACAGCTGATTTTCCATATCTCTGTCTGCAATCGTTTTTGTAAGTTGGATTAGTCTGTCTGCAAGCGTTGACTTTCCATGGTCAATATGCGCTATAATGCAGAAGTTTCTAATTAAATTTATATCATACGCCATCTATTACCTCAAAAATAATACTCTATCGTACATCATACTAAAAATTCCTATAAAACGCAATAAATTTCTGAATAGACCAAAGACAGTTTTTGTGGTATCCTATCGATATATGAAAATAGGGGTAGAATTATGAGGTATTATATATCGGCTGCACATGCAAATCATGGCGTTGTAAGGGCGCTTTCATTTGCCCTGTCAACTATGGGGCATGTGAACGCATACGATATGCTGACTTATGGCGATATTAGGAACGAATCAGAATCAAAGATGACCGAAAGCTCATTCAATTTAGTGCAATCGATTAGAGATGCAGAGCTTTTTATACATGTTTGTCCGCAAACACATACAACCGCAACCGACCTTGGCATTGCTTTGGCTTCAAGGGCGGGCAAGCGCATAATAATTTGGAGTACAACTGGCAGAGAGTTCGAATGCGGCTCTGTTGTTAGTGCATATTACTTTCACCCGTCTGTAATTAGGTTTACAGGAAATTTTGAGGAATTTATTAAGCATATAGAAAGCATTTGAGTTTTTTAGGCGTATTGCTACGCCACATTCTGTTGAAATAGTCTAAGTGGGCGAACACAAGAGTGTCGCCCCTGCATTTTTTGGTGAATGTTTTGCTGTAAAAGGGTTTAGAGCAGTAAATGATTCGCTTTTCCGCCTTTTTGACGGTAAGAAGCGTGTTTAGTTTGAATACTTACTGCTACGCCCTTAAAATCACATATTTCTATATAAACCAATAACTTTTCCTATGATTTCAACCTCGTCAAGATTAACTATTATGGGTTGCATCGTGGAATTTTCGGATTGCAATCTTATCTTGTCTTTTTCTTGGTAAAAGCGCTTGCAGGTTGCAGTATCGCCATTTACCCTAACTACCGCAATATCGCCATTATGAACGGTTAGCGCATTGTTTACGATTATCATATCGCCATGCATTATGCCTATGTCTATCATACTTTCACCACGAACAGACAGCATAAAAACCTCGTTTTCCCTTGCTCCATGCAGCATACCCTTTGGAAGATTGAACGTATCAACCGTATTTTCTATTGCGCTAATTGGCATACCTGCCGCAACATCACCTATTAGCGGAACAGAAATTGAGCTATCGCTTGCACTATTGCATAATGCGATTGCTCGCCTTGTGGAAGGGGTATATTTGATTCGCCCCGCTTCGGTTAGCTTTTTTAGGTTCGTATGCACAGTGGATGTTGATTTAATATTCAGCCCTGCACAAATTTCCCTAACGGTTGGCGGAAAAGAATTCTCATCGATATAATCTTTTAAGAACTCTAAAATGCGTAATTGCGTTTTGGTTAAACCTTCAGCTTTTCTTCTCATTTTCTTACACCTCCAAGACTATAAGAGGATATTATCACATATTTTGTCAATAAGCAAACATTTTTTCTTTTAAATTTTCCCTTGATTTGTCGAACTATTCTGCTTGCATAAATTGTTAAACGCTGGTAACATAAAGCCATGAACAATAAACGATTATTAGTAATAAACGGAGCAAACCTAAATCTCACTGGAACGCGAGAGAAAGAGGTTTACGGAAGCACAAGCCTACAAGAAATTGAGGCGGAATTAGTGCGCTTAGGTAAAAAGCACGATGTTGAAGTCGCTTGCTTTCAAAACAATATTGAGGGTGAAATCATAAATGCATTGCATGAGGCAAGGGGCAAATTCGATGGTGTTATTATAAACGCAGGCGCATGGTCGCATTATTCGTATGCTATTCGTGATGCGATTGTGGCAAGCGAGATAAAAACAATCGAGGTGCATATATCTAACATTTTTGCGAGAGAAGAATTTAGGCGAACAAGCGTTCTTTCTCCCGTTTGCGTTGGCTCAATCGTAGGTTTTGGTGCAAAATCGTACTATTTAGCATTAAGATACTTTTTGGAGGGATACAATGTTTGAATCTTTTAATTTTTTCATGCCAACAGAGGTTTTTTTCGGTAGAGGAATACTAAAAAGCAAGGCAAAGCACATGAAAAAGTTGGGTTGTAGGGCTTTTGTGGTTACAGGCGCAAACTCGGGCAGGCTTTCGGGTGCTTTAGCAGATTGCGAAAACGCATTGAAAGAGTTAGATATTGCTTACAAGGTTTTTGAGGGGATAGAAAATAATCCAAGCGTTGAGCAATGTATGGAGTTGGGCAAAACAGCAAAGGCTTTCAGCGCTTCTTTCATAATTGGAATTGGCGGCGGCTCTCCTTTGGATGCTGCAAAAGCGATTGCTGTGCTTGCTAAAAACGATATTTCGACAGATGAGCTTTTTTTAGGCAATTACTCAAACGAAGTATTACCCATAGTGGCGATTCCTACAACATCGGGAACAGGTAGCGAGGTTACTCCATGGTCGGTGCTTACACTTCATGATGTGCAAACCAAGCGTGGTTTCGGAAACAAAAATACCTTTCCAATTATTTCTTTCGTGGACCCTGCATATACTGATAATCTACCAAAGGATGTTACAATCAACACCGCCTTAGATGCCTTTACACATTGCTTTGAGAGTTTTATTTCGCTTAAAGCCTCAACATTAACGGATGCTTTGAACATACACGCATTGAAGTTATTCGGAGAATGTAAAGACGCTTTGTTGAACGGTGATTTTGACGGTATTCGTGATAAGCTAATGCTTGTTTCCACAATGGCGGGAATGGGGATTGCGGTTACATCAACCACAATAATGCACGCAATGGGCTATCCGTTGACATATTTTTATGAAATTCCGCATGGTGCTGCAAATGCGCTTATACTGCCAGCTTATGTGAATGCGCTTGAAAAGCACAGACCGCAAAGGCTACTTGAAGCCTTGACGGCACTCGGAATGGCAAAGGATGAGCTAATCGAATTTGCTACAACGCTTGTTCCTAATAATATTAAGCTAAGCGAAAACGAAATCAATATTTATTCACAGCAAAGCGCTACACAGGGTTCATGCGCAAAAACGGGAATACCATACGAGGTTTCGGATATTTCAAATATGTATAGAGAGCTTTTTGGGGGATAATATGGAGTCCATAGGCGAAGTCATAAGCATAGATGGAAAAATTGCAACTGTAAAGTTCAAGCGTGCCGCAATGTGTAAAAACTGCAAGGCTTGCGTTAGCTTTTCGCCGAATGAGCTTGTGGTCGAGCTTGAAAACTCGCTTGATGCGAAGGTGGGCGATAGAGTTGCAATAGTTTTGCACACACGAAGCATAGTAAAGGCAAGTTTAATCATGTACGGCATTCCTCTGATTGCGTTGCTTTTAGGTATGGGCTTTGGCTCACTATTGGGAGATTTATTTGCCGCAATTATCGGAATTTCTGCCGCCTTAATATCGTACTTGGCACTGCACTTCTTAGAGCCTGTGTTTGCGAGCAAGCAGGAGTTTAATCCAAAAATGCTTGCAATAATCGTATGCGATGATTAAATATACTAAATCTTCCTTGAATTCATAAGTAGAATTTACTATAATTAAGCCATAACTGTTGGAGGTGTAAAAACAATGATTCTTTTTGACACGATAAGAAAAGTCGACCCCGAAGTAGAAGCGGCGATGCAGAGCGAGCTAAATAGGCAGCGTTCGCACTTAGAGCTAATCGCTTCCGAAAACTTTGTTTCAGAAGCTGTTATGGCTGCAATGGGTAGCCACCTTACAAACAAGTATGCAGAGGGTTATCCTGCAAAGCGTTACTATGGTGGTTGTGAAGCCGTAGATATAGTTGAAAATTTAGCGCGTGATAGAGCGAAAAAGCTATTTGGTGCTGAACACGCAAACGTTCAACCACACTCGGGCGCACAGGCAAACTTGTCGGTTTATTTTGCACTTTTAGAGCATGGCGACACAATTTTGGGTATGAACCTCTCCCATGGCGGACACCTAACACATGGTAGCCCCGTAAACATGAGCGGTAAATATTTCAATTTCGTTCCATACGGCGTAAGCGAAAAAGACGAAAAGATAGATTATGACGAGCTTGAAAGATTAGCAAAAGAGCATAAGCCAAAGATGATTGTTGCAGGCGCAAGCGCATACCCCAGAGCGATTGATTTTGCAAGGATTTCGCAGATTGCTAAAGAGGTCGGTGCATTGTTTATGGTAGATATGGCGCATATCGCAGGGCTTGTAGCCGCTGGGCTTCACATGAACCCTGTTGAGTATGCAGACGTTGTAACTTCAACAACCCACAAAACCTTGCGTGGTCCAAGGGGCGGTATGATTCTTTGCAAAGAGGAGTTTGCAAAACAAATCGACAAGGGCATTTTCCCCGGCACACAAGGCGGTCCACTCATGCACATAATTGCTGCAAAGGCTGTATGTTATCTTGAAGCAAGCAAGCCCGAGTTTAGGGCATATCAAGAGCAGGTTCTAAAAAATGCACAAGCGTTGGCAAATGGACTTACCGAGAACGGCTTGAGGATAGTTTCGGGCGGAACGGATAATCACCTAATGCTCGTTGACCTTACAGCTTCAAACAGAACAGGCAAAGAGGTTGAGGCATTGTTGGACAAGGCTTTGATAACGGTTAATAAGAACACGATTCCCTTTGAAACACGCAGTCCATTCGTTACAAGCGGAATCAGAATTGGCACACCTGCATTAACTTCAAGGGGCTTCAACGAAGAGGATATGAAGGTAATCGCAGGCTTGATTGCTAAAATTGTACATGACGGCGAGGATGCAATACCTTTTGTACGAGCAGAGGTAGAAAAGCTAACCAAGAAACACCCCTTGTACGAATAATATTTAGTTGAATGGAAGTGAGGGGGCTAAAAGTCCCCTTATATTTTATGGAAGAAAGCAAGAGTAAAAGTATTTATAGGTTGAAGGCGTTGGATTTTTTTATCATCGCATTAATTATTGTGCTTTCCTTTTGCTCGCTTTTGTTTATTCCCAAAAATGCTGATACGGTAACTATTATGCAGCATGGCAAGGTGCTATATAGCGGAGATATAAACAAGGATGCGGTAATCGTAACGCCAGACGGCAAAAACGAAATCACTATTAAAAATGGCAATGCCTATATGAGCGAAGCCGACTGCAAAGACCAATTATGCGTTAAAATGGGTTTCGCTACGAATTACAGACCTGTAATCTGTCTGCCTAACGAGGTTGTAATTTTCATTTCGGGAAAGGGAGCAGACATAGACGGGGTAACCTTCGGATGAATAATAACACCAAACACCTTGCATTATTAGGCTTATTGATAGCCGCCGCCACAGTTGTTCACTATATAGAGGGGCTGTTGCCGTCTTTGGTTTTGGGCGTTCCTATTAAGTTAGGGTTGGCGAATATCTTTACGCTTTATACGCTGATTAAATTTTCAAAGCGTGATGCGCTGATTCTTACGGCGCTAAGAAGCCTTTTGGGAAGCATTTTGGGTGGAGCGATTACAGGAATTTTTTACAGCGTTACAGGTGGTTTGCTTGCATTTTCAGCTATGAGCCTATTGTTAGGGCTATATCGCAAGGAAAAGGTTAGCGCTATTGGAATGTCGGTATGCGGTTCGTTTTTCTTCAATGTAGGGCAGTTGGTTGTGGGTTCGTTTTTGAACGGTCCTGCTATGCTGCTTTATTTTCCGATGATGTCGATTTTGTCGATACCTACGGGCTTTTTTATTGGAATTATTACTGCGATTATAGCAGGAAAGCTACCGAATGTTCAAAAGGAGTAATATGGTTATAGGAATTTTTGGCGAAAGCTGTGCTGGCAAAACCACGCTTGCGAATGCAATTAAGGAGAAAATCAACGCATCAATATTTTCCGGCAAGGATTATTTAAGGCTAAATAAAAGCGAAAGCCAAGCTATGGAGCAGTTTGAAAAGTTGCTTCAAAGCGCTGTTAACGGTGAGCATATCATCTATGTTATTTCTGAAATTGCGCATTTAGAGTTTTTGCCCGAGGGTGCTGTTCGTATTCTTGTAACCGCTGAACTAAGCACGATTAAGAACAGGTTTGCGGCACGAATGTTGGGCGCACTTCCTCCACCCGTTGAAGCTATGATAGAAAGACGGCACGGCTGTTTCGATTCAGAGCCTCATGATATTAAAGTTAAAAGCGAAAACTATGATGTAAATTCGGTTTGCGAGCAAGTGTTAAGCCTTTGCAAGTAGAATTTATAAACCGTATTGAAAACCAAAAACAATCAAATTGTAGGGGCGTACCTATGTGTGCGTCAACTGACACTTTTGCGACACTCTAAGAATTTTATTTGCATATAACTCCCGTTATGATAGAATAGTAGAATAATCTAATTGAAAGGAAGAAAAGAGTATGAAATTTAAGGATATGCCCTATTCACGCCCTGATATCAAGGAAGTGCAAGCAACTGCCGAGGATATTACGAAAAGGCTTTCTGAAGCAAAAACATTTGAGGAAGCAGACAAGCTTTTTGATGAGTTTCAAGACCTATTGGCAAATGTTCAAACAGAGTTAACGCTTGCATTCGTTAGGCATTCAATCGACACAAAGGACGAGTTTTACAAAGCAGAGAGCGATTTTTCAGACGAAGTTTCGCCACAGCTTTCCGAGTTCGTTCAGAACGCAAGTTTGGCACTGTTCAATTCACCTCATAGACCAAAGTTCGAAAAGAAATACGGCAAGATTTTGTTTACGAATATCGAGCTGATGCTAAAATCGTTCTCGCCCGAGATTATTCCCGATATGCAGGAGGAGAATAAACTTTCTACAGAGTATGACAGGCTTATTGCTTCGGCACAAATCGATTTCGAGGGAGAGCAATACACATTGTCGCAGCTTTCACCGTTCAAGCAGGTTCCAGATGACGAAAAGCGTTTGAAGGCTTGGCAGGCTGACGGTGGTTTCTACACAGAAAACGGACAAAAACTCGACGAAATCTATGATTCGTTGGTGAAGATTCGTGATAGAATGGCGAAAAAGTTGGGCTACAAGAACTATGTTGAGCTGGGCTACTATCGCATGGAGCGCAACTGCTATTCGGCAACTGATGTTGAGAAGTTCCGCAATGCTGTTGTGAAGTACATTGTACCTATTGCGACTGAACTTTATAAAGAACAGGCAAAGCGCACTAACCTCCCCTACCCCTTGAGCTTTTCGGATATGGCGCTGGCTTTCCGCTCGGGAAATCCAAAGCCTGCAGGCGGTCCGGACGATATATTGGCACATGGCAAGAAGTTCTACCATGAGCTTTCAAAGGAAACTACCGCATTTATCGATTTTATGTACGAAAACGAGTTGTTAGACGTTCTAAGCCGCAAGGGAAAATCGGGTGGTGGTTACTGCACAGATATTCCTAAGTATAAGTCGCAGTTCATTTTTGCAAACTTCAATGGCACACAGCACGACGTTGAGGTTATGACGCATGAAGCGGGTCATGCTTATGCCGCTTATGTTGCTAACATCAACAATGTTCCGCTGTTCTTGTCCTCACCGTCAATCGAGGCTTGCGAGGTACATTCTATGTCTATGGAATTCTTTGCATGGCCATGGTGCGAGGGCTTTTTCGGCAAGGATACTGATAAGTACTTCAATAATCATTTGGCTGGTGCATTGCAGTTCTTGCCCTATGGCTCTATGGTTGACCATTTCCAACACATTATTTATGAAAATCCCGAATACACTCCTGAACAACGCCACGATACTTGGAGAGAGCTTTTGGGCGTTTATATGCCTTGGGTTAAGTTAGATTCTGAAATTCTGTTCTATGGCGAGGGCAAGGGTTGGCAAAGGCAAAGTCATATTTACGAGCGTCCTTTCTATTATATTGACTATTGCTTGGCGCAAACGGTTGCTTTGGGCTTCTGGGCACTTATGCAGCAAGACCAAAAGGATGCTTGGAACAGGTATCAGAGCTATGTGAACTTGGCTGGCACACGCACGTTTGTTGAGTTGGTTGAGGCAGCAGGGCTTGACACTCCCTTTGGCGATGTAGCGCTGAAGAAGGTAGCGGATGAGGCGAGTGCTTGGTTGAATAGGCAGGATACTTCGAAGTTGGTTTAAGTAAGTATTAGAATTTAGTGTTAGTAAAAAAAGCCGTCAGAAATGACGGCTTTTTGCATGAGCAAATTATGTTTAAATGGTAAAAACTAAGCTAAAATTGTTAATTATTTCGAATTGCGGGCTTGTTTTGATTTAATGACTTGAAATACATTGCGTTTAGTGGTAATATTTGTTTGTTTGTAAAGTAATCTTTGTGTATTTGTTTAAATTCGCACAAGTAAACTAAAAACAATCAACATAAATTTAAGGAGAACAAGTATGAAAAGATGTACGAAACTTTTAGCGTTGGCTTTAACGCTAATTATGGTGCTGGGCGTAACTGCGCCTGTTGCTGTTGCGCAAGTGGGCGGCGGTGTGAAAGCGTATGAGGGCGAGTTTGGGCAGGTTGCGGCTGGAGGCGAGCACAGCATGGCAATCAAAAGCGATGGTAGCTTGTGGGCTTGGGGAGCTAACAAATCTGGTCAGCTGGGGGATGGCAGCGAGGAGAACAGCAATGCACCTATAAAGATTATGGATGGTGTTGTTTCCATTTCTCTAGGAGACGCTCACAGCATTGCCATTAAAACGGACGGCACATTGTGGACTTGGGGAGATAATAAGTATGGTCAGCTTGGCAATGGTAGCAACGAAAATAGCAATAAACCCATAAAGATTATGGATAATGT
>LSQX01251329.1_pt1 | contig 35641 bp, 37 predicted proteins | sample 654561 | NCBI WGS metagenome assembly LSQX01 (sample SAMN04489861, study PRJNA283612) | anaerobic digester metagenome | isolation source: 4 biogas reactors fed with cattle manure at either 37C or 55C with and... | place: Denmark: Kongens Lyngby | collected 2014 | reverse complement strand
CGGGCATTCAATAATGCTTTTCGACAACTGCTTTCATTGATGCCTTTTGATATATGTCTCATTGAAACTTATTCCATCTCTTTCACTTCATTTCCCTATGACTCTTTTGGACATGAACATAATTCTTAAACAGCCCATCGTGCCATTCTTGTGACATATCATTAAAAGGGAATACCCCCTCCTGACCGGGACGACACGCCTCTTCCAAGGTGTAGGGTTGTAATATATCCAGTGCGGGACGCAACTGTTCCAAACCCTCACTGGATATTGCAAGTACAGCGATATCGCTTAGCCTTTCGCAATACATACACCAACCACCAACATCTGAGGTGCATATGTAATCATCCATTACATAAACCCACCCAAGCTCTTCACCATTATGGGATATCAAATAATCATATTCTTTCGCAGTAATTTCCGTGTTCAGGAACAGTGCCGCACACCCCTCAAACTCTAACGAAGATGATTGCGTAAGATTTAAAAGGCAAACAGTATTTGCCTGTTCAAGCCCAATAAATACCGGCAAAGCCTCAACAAACGTTTTACCAAACATCCTGTCGGATGGAAAAAAAAGATAATGATCCCAAGCTTTAGTAAAAACATTTTCTGGAAATTCCATATCAGAATCAAACGCATTGCGGGCATTCAATAATGCTTTTCGACAACTGCTTTCATTGATGCCTTTTGATATATGTCTCATTTAAATTTATTCCGATATTATATTATCTAATACAAACTTTACTAGTTTGCCATCCTCGCTTTTGAATTGAGCGCCTAGCTTACCGCTTTTTGATTTCCTACCATATACAGTATAAGTTGACTTCCCATTCGTAAGCACAGTGAATTTATCAGTTTGTTGACTAATACTAAACCCATTACTTATTAAATTTGATTGAAACACTTCGGGCGTAATATTTGTCCTGATATTTAATTCCTTAGCACCCTTAGTGGTTACTGACGTATCAAAAACTGAAAATTTACCAAGCATTGAGCTAACATTTTTTGTTGCCAATGACTTGGTACTGCTGACTATACCACCAGTTACAATCCCAAGGGCAGCATCACCCAATGATGAAGCGCCATAAAGTCCCGCTGTAAAATAGTTTCCATTCTGAAACTCTTGCGCAGCCAGACCTTGATAATAAGCCCCCGGCACCAGATCATTGATAAGCTCGCCAGCATGACCTGTCGGATCGGATATATTCAGTGGGTCATTACCGGCATAAGCGTAAAGATTAATCCCGCCTTCGGTTCCAATAGGGTCAGTTCAGAGCATGGGAACGAGTTGCAGACACCAAAACTTGCACAAGCGGAAAATCGTTCAGGTACAGCGACTTCGCGCGCAGCGGCGTCGGAGCAAAGCTGAATGATTTTCCGCAGCTATAGAAGACGCCGGATATTACCTAGCGCTCAGGTTTCTTACGTTTGACAAACTCGCCCTTATCATTCTGGATATATTCATTGCCACTTGAAAAACGGATAAATGACCAGCCAGTATCCTTCTCTGCAATATAAGCATAGCGATTTTTTCTTTCCACACAACGCTCTTCCTGAACAAGCTCCATAAAACAAATTTGGTCATATTTTTCAGGAATAAAGCCCGGTTTATACTCTCCATTTTTATCAGTTTCATAACCATCACCAATATCCCAGACATAAATAGAGTAAGTTTTTTTCCCCTGCTCAATATCTGGCACCTGATATTTATCACGAATGATTATTTTATTTTTTTTCCACCAATCAATAAAATGCAGTTCGTTCAAAAGAGGTTTATTAAGGACAATATCATCTGATAATCCTTGAGAATTTTTAATAATATCCACCACCTCCATCGGCTGGAAATAACGGTAGCCATAGTTAACGCCAAGCCAGACAAGAAAGAAAACGGGCAGAATTAATAGGAATTGGAATTTAATTTTTAGTTTCATTGACTTATGTCTATTTCGGTAATTTCACACCATGTATATCCACCGTCGCTTGCAAATTGCTTAGAAATGGCCTGAATCCAAAACGCTCGTAACGCTGCAAAACAAACCAAACCCTGAAAATAGCCATATGCCGATAAAGCTATAGAAGACGCCGGATATTACCTAGCGCTCAGGTTTCTTACGTTTAACAAACTCGCCCTTATCATTCTGGATATATTCATTGCCGCTTGAAAACTCAATCGAATACCACCCTGAAATCGCTCGTCCAACATTGGCATAACGGTTATTTTTTTCTACACAACGTTCCTCACTGGCCATTTCCATAATGCAGGTTTGATCATATTTTTCCAGATATGGAAAAACCGGTTTATATTCACCGCTTTTATCCGTCTCATACCCTTCACCAATATCCCAAACACCAATAGTAAAAGAACCACTTTCATCACGGGTTGAAGGGATGGCGTATCTGACTTGTATACCCGCTTTATTTTCCTGCCACCAACGGATAAAATCATGTTCATTCAACGGAGGATTTTTTACAATAATATAATCATAAAATCCTTCATTACTCTTGATAATATCCACCACCTCCATTGGTTGGAAATAACGGTAGCCATAGCTGATACCTTGCCAAAAAATATAGGTCAACACTGCAATCAATAACAGCCCAAACTTGCGCTTCATCCTTTTACTCACCCTGACTGCCATAAATATCTACTGTCGCCTGCATATTCGTTAAAAATGGCCTGAATTCGTTAAAAAGAATATCCGTACATTCCTGAACTGACAAGTCTTGACGATGCCCCGCCATACTCAAAACAGATTCATACACACGGATAACTTACACCTGCCACACCCATTCCCTACTGATTGATATGGTTAAAAAAATTTTAGTTACAAACAATCATAGGTTGGGAATATGACAAATAGATGTCAAGGTATCGATGCTCGAACATTGATCCTTGACAGACACAACAAAAACAAATACGCTCATTTTTCGGCACAACGGACCATTAAGGAAACGCCGTTTAATAGGGCTTTAGAAACAACACCATATGAAACTTCGACGTACCCTTCTAATTCTGGTGATTCTGGCTATTGCCGGAGTGCTTGTCTGGGCAAATCGCCATGAGAATCCATTACCTCCCGACCTGAAGGCTGACCTTGTCGTCGTTGAAAAATCCAAGCGGCAACTCTTGCTTTATTCACAGGGCTCGCTGTTAAAAACCTATGCAATCTCACTAGGCCAGGTGCCTGTAGGCGCTAAAGAAAAAGAGGGTGATAAAAAAACACCTGAAGGGCAATACCTTATTGATTTTCGAAAGCACGATAGCGCTTATTTCCGTGCCCTGCATGTTTCCTATCCAAACAAAGCAGATACCGAAGCGGCCAAAAGCCAAGGGGTCTCTCCCGGCGGGGCAATCATGGTTCACGGCATGCGCAATGGCTTGCGCTGGGTTGGAAAACTGCATCGCCTTACCGACTGGACAATGGGATGTATTGCAGTGACCAACCAGGAAATGGCCGAGCTCTGGCAAGCCGTTCCAGATGGCACACCAATAGAAATAAAACCGTAAAGAGTTGACTGATGAATGGAAAAAGCACGGTTTGCAAGAAGGGCAGGAGTTTGCCACGCTCCTGCGTCACTGCCATTAAGGTAAGCATTTTTTGAGATACATGGTTTTTAAATGGATTTTCCTTAACTTAATGGCAGTGATGCTCCAGCGTGGGAGCCAGGATAAGGAAAGCACCACCCCGTCAGGCTTCGCCTGCCACCCCTCCACAGAGGGGAATTTTTCTGCTTCGTGGGAACAGTTGTATGCCTTCCCACGCGGCGCATGAAACAAGCAAACGATTAACAAATAATACAAGCTTGAATTATTTGCCCGCTTCTTCCTGCTCCAGCAAATGCTCATACTCTTCATCGGTCAGCAACTTCATGAACGCCACCAGGGCATCTACCTTGCGATCGCTTAACACATTGGCCCGCAAATCCTTCAAATTCACGGTTTCAGGCACCTCGGCCTCGCCCCAGGCTTGCCCTGTTTCAGGATTAACACTGCGCTCGGGATTATTGAATTTGTCATAAAACAGCACCACCGTGCGCAAATCCTTAAACACCCCGTTATGCATATACGGGCCGGTAATGGCGATATTACGCAAGGTAGGCACCTTGAACTTGCCCTTCATGGCTTCATCGCTTACCAGCGGGTTCTCCAGCAAACCATGATCGGCAAAATCCTGAGCCAGCTTATTCAAAGCCACCACATCTTCATTACGCGGCACCCCAATATTGTGATACTCGTAATTGCTGAAGGTTTCAAAAGGTGCATCTTCGGCACGCAGCTTATGGCACACCGAACAATTCACATTCTGGTTGGAAAAAAACAGGGTACGGCCCAGGTCTTCCAGCACCGTCAACTCATACTCGCCCCGCAGGTATTTATCATATTTTGAATTGAAAGGCGCAAACTGGCTGGTACGCTCAAAGGCCGCCAGTGACTGCATCATGGCCTCGTAGGCGGTTTCCTCGCTATCCCAGACCTGTTCCCCATAAACGCGACGGAAATTATCAAGATAGTATTGATTGTTTTTAAGCCGCTCAATAATACTGCCCACACTGGGCATATTCATTTCCACCGGATTCAGCGGTGGCTGCCCTGATTGTGCCGCCAGATCGTTGGCACGGCCATCCAGAAACTGCCCGCCCACATACTGCCCGGTTTTCTGGTTGAAATGAAAATCGGGCGCATACTTGGCATACATGGCAGTGGGCGTATTGCGATTGCCAAAAGAAGTGCCATCATCACCCAGCGACACCATGCCCTTGCCGGCATTGCTTCTGCCATCGCTAAATGCCCGGGCCGGATCATGGCAGGTGGCACAGCTCTGGGTCCGGTTTTTTGACAGGTTCACATCAAAAAACAGCAGGCGGCCCAGGGCGATTTTCTCCTCTTCAGGATTATGGTCTGCCGGTGCCGGTAATTGTGCCAGCACCCGGTTTTGCCACAGCGGCACCGTGGCGGCTGCCGCCCCCATCAGAAGTCCGGCGATCAATAACAGTTTTCTTTTTTGCATGATAATTCAATAAACGATAACAGGAAACAAAAGGCGCATACAGCAGTTGCGGTATCGTGCGATAGTCATTCATTTGCTGCGCCTGAAAACCAAACCGGTCACTGCGCTGCGCCTTGCCCGAAGGCATTAAAGAGACAAACAGCCAGTCCCACACCGCCAGATAGCCGCCATAATTGAAACGGGCATAACGGCTATAGTGATGCACCTGGTGTTGGGCCGGAGAAATAAACACACGTTCCAGCCAGGCCGGATAGCCCAGAAACACATGGGAGTGCCGTAAATTGCTGCCCAGCAAAGAAAAAACAAAAATAAAACCATTACTGCCCATGATGGTCATCAGGCTTAAACGAGGCCCGAACAGCGTCATGAACAAACCGGTCACCACACCGGCACTGAGCGCGTAACGCAAGCCAAACAGGAAATTTTCTACCGGGTGCACCCGGTAAAAGGTAAGCGGATTCAGCACCGGTGCACTATGATGTACTTTGTGAAACTGCCATAACCATTTATTGGTATGCAGCCAACGATGCAGCCAGTAACGGGAGAAGTCACTGGCCACAAACAGGCAGGCGGTATAAAGCAAAGCCAGTGATTCATAAGAAAGATGCCAATCCGGCCGCGACAGCCAGGGGGAAGCCAGCTGGAATGTCCATAAGGCAATACTTTTGGCCGACAACAGCAAAGGGGCCAGCATAAACACCTTGATAAACCAGCTGACAAAAAAATAGCGGTAATCAAGCAAGGCACTGGGATGCAGCCAATACTGCCGGATGGCAAAGCCCTGTTGCCGTATCACCCTGAAACCGGTAAACAACAGCGCAATCAATGCCGAAGAAAGCAGGTAAAGCCAGAACAGGCGCTGCCCCGATTCAAGCACATAATCCCATGGCATGCTCAGTCTCCGTCGGCTTCCAGAATTTTACCCACGATGGGCAGGGCACTAAGCAGACTGACATAATAATGTTGGTACAGCTGCCCGGCACTGTCATAGAGCGGACGGGTTAAATCGGGCTGGAAGGCAAACGCCTGCTGCCCAAGCTGGCCAATCTGTTGCATGATCTGCTCAAGTGTCAAATTGATGGCTTCTGCCAGTTCATTGGCCTGGTACATTTTGATGACGTCTGCCAGGTTGGCATAATCCTGCTGCCCCATCATGGCCTGATGCACTTCAAACACCGCTTCAATGGCAGCCAGGCTGTGCCCGCTTAAGGCATACTCGCTACGTTTGGCATTGGGCTGGTCTTTATATTTCCGGCTTAAACCGGCCGGATCGGCAATGCGCCATTCTTTGCCGGTAAAGATACTGTTGGACAGGGCATGGGTATACAAGGCCAGCGCCTTTTCAGGGTCGGCCAGCAAAGCGTGGCGCTGGTCGGTGTAGACCGTGGCAATATCCTGCAAATGTCCGCAAATGCTGTCAGCCATCACGGCTGCAAACGACAGTTCACGGGCAGACAGTTGCGTATCGGCGTACAACACGGCCTCAAGGGCATTGACCGTTTTGAATGAATTCTTGAACAATGCTTTGGCTGGCGGGCTGGAAGAAGCCAGCTGGCGTTGCATAATGGCGCTTAAGTCTTCATTGCTGTTATGAAACACATCAATGAAACGGGGCGTATCCAGATAGTCATGGTCCAGTTCACCCGCCATATAGCTGGCTTCCACCTTTTTCCAGGCCAGCAGCAATTGTTTGAAAACGGTATCAAGTACCTCGGCAGCTGCACCGTCTTTTGTTTCATTTAACTTAACTTTAAAATTATTGCATACCTGCACACTATTGTTGGCATTGTGCACGATCACCCTGTCATACACGGAAGCCACCGGCCCGGAAATATCCGGGGCTGCAAAGGCAAGATTTGTGCAGAACAAGGTAAGCACGGCGGCGACTTTTTTCATAAAGATTCCAGAAATTGGATAAGTTGTTCCCGTTCTGTGACATTAAGCTGCATAAATGCCTGACGTGATGCCGCAGCCTCTGCGTCATGCCACAAAATGGCCTCAAGATGGTTGGCGGCACGACCATCATGCAAAAAACGCCAGCCCTGGCGGACTTTTTCAGCGCTCCCCCATAAAGGTGCGGTACGCCATTCATTGGGTTGTGCATCAAACTCGGGGCGGGCATCGGCCAACGCCGGCCCCAGATCGTGCAATAAAAAATCACTGTAAGGGTAAATGGTTTGCCCCTTTTGTGTTTTAAAAGAGGGGCGATGGCATTGGACACAGCCAACGGCCTGAAACAGCGCCTTGCCCGCAGCCAGCGCTTGCGGCAAAACATCACTTCTTCGTTTGGGCGAGCCGTTCAGGTGGTTGACATAAAAGCTGATGGCTTCCAGCCGGTGCATGGGCAAATCAAGGGTTTCCCCCCTTGCCGACGGCCTGCCTGCCGGTGCCTGCAAACAGGCGGTCTGGGTACTGCCACACAATTCTTCAGGAAAATAAGGGTTGGTTAAACCCATATCGTGGGCAGCGGCATCGGCCGTTTGCATCATGACACTGGCCTGGCTTGCCTTATGGCCAAAGCGCCCCAGTTTGAAGGCTTGCAGCAAAGGGTCATACACCCAGTTGGCTTTGCCCGAAATACCATCCCGGTTCCGGTCATTGGGGTCGGCACCGGCCAGAATGGCCTGTTCGGGTATCTGCTCTATCAAGCCGGTACCGTTAAGCATGGGGGCCAGCCGCAAACTTAAACGGGTATCGGGGCTTAAAGGCCCGTAATTCAAGCGTTTCAGATAAGGTACCGGCCAGCTTAAACCAACTTCCGTGCCGTCGGGGAAAACCACTGTTTTCACCTGCATGTCCAGCCCGGGCGTGGCTTCATATAAAACACCACTGACCCCGTTAATGGCAATTTGAGAACCGTAAACCGGATCGGGTACCGTAATGGTGGTTTTATCGCGCAGCGCATGTTTTTGCGGTTGCGACAGCTTGACCACCAAAGCCCTGCTTTGCTCATGCCTGTCATTCAGCAGATGCCCGGCCATCTTGGCCTGGTGGCAACTGGCACAGGTATTACTGTTAAACAAGGGGCCAAGCCCGTCACGGGCGGTGGTGGCACTGGGTGCAGCTACCCAGGGAACAGTAAAAAAGGAACGGCCAATAAGCAGCCTGTCCTGTTCTTCTTCACTGGATAGTTCCGCCGGTGTGGCTGAAACCGCGGTGGCCATGCCAGACAAGGCCCCGGCATGACTGCCACCGGCCAAAACGCAAGCCATTAACAACACCAGCCCCTTTATCTGCACAGCCACAACCCGTTCCTTATCAATCAATACACGTTAAATTTGGGTTTCTTCAGCATCAGTGACATCTTCTTCACTTAACTTGATATCAAAAGCCGATGCCACCGGAACCATCTGGTCACCCAGTTTACGCATGTCGTTTTTCATGGAAACGATGTTTTTTGACTCTTCTTTATGCTCGGGCATAATCTGGTAATCAAAATGCATGCTGGTTTTTGCCAGGGTATCCATTTTCTCAAGACGCTGTTCTATCTTGCCCATTAAATTGTCAATGGTTTGTTTTTCTGCCTGGCCCAGGGCATCATAGGGCGCAGGGCCAATTTTTTTGCCATTAAGCTGCCCCAGCAATACGTCTTTGAAACCCTCATAGTTGCGTACGATATCCCGATGGGTATTATCGGAAAAGCAGGAATGCTCGTCTTCTTCGCTGGGTGTTAACACGGCCACGGCAATGCGCTCGTTAGCCAGTTCTGATTTGATGAATACCCCCATACCTGCCAGCACCTGGCGCAGGGCGGTTTCAGCGGGAATGTTTTTATCGGCATTATTACCACTTAGCGCTGACAGGAAAGCGGCACGGTATAAACCTTTATGGCCATCCACTTTGTCATCCCATGCTTCGGCTACCGTTTTGACATCTGCCAATAACTTGTTGGTGGCTGCCTGCAGGTAAGCCAGACGGCGTTTGGCGAACGGGTCGCTGGTGAAATCGCTTAACGGGCGCTGCCCTGCCGTTTTGGCACCCTTGGTAATTTTGTCTTCAAGGAAATTGTTGTAATCCTGGTCTTGGCCCCACAACAAAAACTCAATAGCGTGATAGCCGGATGCCACATTGGCCTCTCCGCCATTTTCATTAAGCTCGGTAATGGCTTCAACGGTGATTTCAGTCACATCCACCTCTGCGGCTTCTTCGCCGCCCGGTGTGAATTTACCAATAGTATCAATGATATTGCCGCTGGTACGCTTGTTATCGGCATCAAGCGTGTAATCAATCATGTGCTCGTCAAGGGGCCAGGCATTGATTTGGCCTTCAAGCGCCCCATAGGCTTCTGCCACCCAACCTTCTTCTGCATCAATCGGACCTTCGGACAGGCGGAAGATTTCTGTCAGGCCGTAACTTTCACGTGACTGCAGCCATGCCGCCTTGGCTGCGTCCAGCGTAGCCTGGTTTGGCTGGCTGGCAAAAGCATTGATGGCCGTTTGCAGCGCCTCAAGATCTTTCACGCTGTTGGCATAAAACTGATGGGCCTGCCCCGCATAGGTTTTCAGGACATCTTGAATGGCGATTTTTTGCTGTGCCTGGACTTGCGCTGCCGCTTTGGTTTGTGCCAGGACAGGTATGGATACGCTAACGGCAGCCATGGAAAAAGCGGCCAGGACACTGAGGGAAATTTTGGTAAAAGTATGGCTTCTCATGTAGAAAATCTCTATTAAAATAACACCGTTGATTAATTATCGTAAATGATAATGATTATTATTATAGGTTTTAATTGGGAATATAAATCTTATCGACATAAGCAGCTTTGCGAAAAATCAAAAAATACAATATCGCCCTTCAAACACGCAATTACAACGCTGCCATGGAATGCGCTTTGTTGCATCATGTTTTATATACAATAGTGTCAGCTTATTTTATTGATTCCACCATCATGTCCCATATCCCACGCAAGAACCATTTTCCTGACATTGACCCCGTCTCCCTTGAGCACAGCACCCATACGGCTACCCATTTAAAACAGCTGATTGGCCAACAGGGCAGCATTCCGTTCCAGGTGTGGATGCATGAAGCCCTGTATGCACCGGGCCTGGGTTATTACGCCAGTGGCAATACCAAGCTGGGCAATTACCAGAATCAGGCCATAACACAAGGACTACCAGGTGATTTCACAACCGCCCCCGAATTAAGCCCCTGGTTTGCCCGTACGTTAAGCAGGCAAATAAAGCAAGTGCTGCAGGCAAGCGGCACCACCGCCATTCTTGAATTTGGCGCAGGTACGGGCAAGCTGGCTTATGATATTTTATCCACGCTCAATAACCCTGCTATCAAATATTTCATACTTGAATTATCTGCCGATTTGAAAAGCCGACAACAGGAAAAACTGGCTGATTTTAACGGCCAGGTGCAATGGCTTGATGCCCTGCCCAAACACTTTGAGGGCTGCGTGATTGCCAATGAGGTACTGGATGCCATGCCCGTCAACCTGTTTGAATGGCAGGAAGACGGCTCCCTGGCGGAAAAACATGTCTCCCTGAACGAGGCAGGGGAATTTACCTGGTTTAAACAGCCTGCGAACGCGGCAATGGCAGAAAAAATCACTGCCCGCATGCCGGTTTTTCCAGCTTATGCTTCTGAAGTAAACCTGCAGGCAGAGGCCTGGATTCATGAGATGGGGAACTGGCTAAAGAAAGGTGTGGCCATTCTGATTGATTACGGCTTTCCGCAAAAGGAATATTATCACCCACAACGCAGCCAGGGCACTTTGATGTGCCACTTGCGCCATCATACCCACGACAACCCCTTAATTTACCCCGGTATTCAGGATATTACTGCCCACGTTGATTTTACGGCCATGGCCGATGCCGCCCTGGATAGCGGCCTTGAAGTACTGGGCTATACGTCCCAGGCCAATTTCCTGCTTAATTGCGGTTTAATGGACCTGCTGGCAGCACTGGACCCGCAAGACGTGGCACGCTATGCCAAAGAAATTTCCCCGGTACAAAAACTGGTTTCCGAAGCGGAAATGGGGGAACTGTTCAAGGTATTGGCGATTGGCTTTGATATTGGCGAAGATTTGCTTGGTTTCACACGAGCCGACCGTCGTCATACGCTTTAAGATTGAATTAAATACTCATAAACCGATTCAACACGGACCTTTCTGACAGCCTCTTTTATTTGAGCCGCTTGCCCTGCGTATTCCCGCGCAATGGCACCGGCATCAATATCTTTTGCCCGCTCCAGGCAAATACGCCAGAAAGCAACGGGAACGTCACCATGCTGTATGGCTGCCGTATCCGGCAAGGGGAAACCGGTTTTTCCGGCACATGCCGCGGCCTGTATCAAATCCATAAAACGTTCTGGTTTACGCAGGCCATCGCAACGCTCAATGAGCGCAACGATATCATCCGCCTTTTGCAGATCATGTTCATTTTCCTGCGCCTGCCATGCTTGCAGCCCCAGCAAAACCAGTGGCAACAATCGGGCATAATCAAGGCAATCATTAGGCACCCGCAAGTGCCGGGACAAGGCTTCAATATCTGGCGTATCCAGGCACAAAATGGCATAACGCGACGGCAAGGGCAAGCCGCAGCCATGCGCGGCATCCAGCAAACCCGCCACCCGCCCGTTCCATACCAGCTGCGGCATCACCCTGGGCAGGGCACTCACGTCAGCCAGCATATTGAACATTTTCGACGGCTTTTCATACAGCATGCCCCGGGAAATTTCTTTCCAGACCCGTTCCGGCACCAGAGCATCCACTTCGCCATTGTCAACCATCTGGCGACACAACTGGCGCGTCTCGTCCGCCAGGCTGAAATGGGTAAACCGTGCCGCAAAACGGGCCACCCGTAAAATCCTGACGGGATCTTCAATAAAGGCATCCCCCACATGGCGGAATACACATGCCTGCAAATCCGCCTGCCCGTTCAATGGGTCAATAATATTCCCTTCCCGGTCCTGCGCCATGGCATTGATGGTCAGGTCGCGTCGTTTCAGGTCATCTTCAAGACTGACATCCTTGCCGGTATAAAACGTGAACCCCTGATAGCCGCGCCCGGATTTTCTTTCGGTACGGGCCAGCGCATATTCTTCCCTGGTTTGCGGATGCAAAAATACCGGAAAATCCCCCCCCACAGGCAGGAATCCGCGTGCAGTCATGTCTTCGGGGGCGGCCCCCACCACCACCCAGTCCTTGTCGCCTTCGGGCAGGCCCAGCAGGCGGTCTCGTACCGCACCACCCACAATATAAACCTCCAGGCCTTCCAGGCTATTGTTTTTTGTACTGCTCACTTGAACCCGCTCCCGTCATGACTAAGGTGTAACCGTGCCCAGGCGCTGCACCAATGATTGCGGCTGCCCGCTAAACAGGGTGGCATACCAGGTGGCATTGGACATGACATGCTTGACGTAAAGCCGGGTTTCAGTAAAGGGAATGGTTTCGGCAAAAATGGCGCCTTCCACCGGCCCCGATAAACTGCTACGCCAGCGCTTGGAGCGGTTCGGACCGGCATTATAGCCCGCCGTGGCCAAGATCTCGGAATTGCCAAGATCACTTTTCACCATGCTCAGGTATGAAGTACCCAACCGTGTGTTGGTATCAAACTCATTCACATCGCTCATTGAAAAATCGGACATGCCAATTTTTTTGGCCACCATTCTTGCCGTACCGGGCATGACCTGCATCAAGCCAGCTGCCCCCACCTGTGAACGGGCCACCGGCACAAAACGGGATTCCTGCCGGATAAGACCATAAACCCAGGCAGGGTCAAGCCCCACATTCCGGGCCTGCTGACCCACCTTGCCCTCAAAGGGCGCCAGAAACCGCTGCCTGAAATTGATATCGCCCTGCGTCAATAAAGAAGTATTAATGGCCCGGTCATAAATATTTTCCTGCACCGCCCACTCGGCAGCCGCGATCAGCTCCCGGTCATTCAGTCCCTTGATGGCAAAGTTCCATTCGGCAACCGCTTCGGGGCGCCAGCCTAAATTAAACAGGCTGACGGCACGCTGCAATCCCCGGTTCTGCCTGACATGCGCCAGTTCGGCGGATGTACTCGCTGGTGCCTGGGGTGGCAACATGATTTTGCGCCCCAGGGCTTCAGTGGCCAGTTGCCCGTAGAAGCCATGATCCTCATTGGCCACCGTTTCAAACCCCTTACGGGCAGCCGACGTATTGCCCATGGCTTGCCAGGCCCTGGCTTTCCAGTATATCCAGACGGGCTCCTGCTGTTGTGCAGGAGGCATCATGCCAATAGCTTTGGCCACCCATGGCCAGTCTATATTGGGTTGACGCAAAGCCGCCCGCACCCGCCAGGCATGATTGTATTCGCTTAAACGAAAACCTTCTCCGGCCTGCCTGTACCATTGATCCGCCCGGTCTTCCAGGTTCAGGACGGAAACCAGGCCAAACTGAGTCAGGATCCATTGCCGGTTTTCAGCTGACACCAGTGTATTGCCGGTACGTTGCAAAAAGGCATAACCGTCCTCACGGTCCTGTCTGGCCAGGCGGCTGAACGCCAGTGTTCTTAATTCTTCCTGCTCACGGCTTTGTGCCTTGCCGCTTTGTCCCGACAGCCAGGCTTTTGGGTTGACCATGAACGCATCATAGTCCTTCATTTGCGCAGGGCTGAACAGCATGGCAGCGTAACGGCGGGCATTTGCCTTATTGTCATATTCAATGTCATCACGCAACAGGGGCTGAATGTGATCCCATTGCAGCACTTTTGACGCATACAGTTGCGCCATCATATCCCAGCAGGCGGTTCCCGGACGAAAGGCATCCATGGCCTGACTGGCACTGACGCGCCCATTACCCATATGTCGGGCATGCAAAACAGCGCAATCCACCTGTGCATTATCCAGGTTCACATTACCCAGTTTGCGAACTGTGGCAAAATCCCTGGTGCGCGCGGCTTCCAGTATCCAGTCCGCTTTCAAGCGCTCATGCAAATAAGGGTTCTGGCTTTTTTCAAGAAAAGCCAGAATGTCAGCGGCAGGAATGGGTTCGGAACGGCTCCTGATTTGGTTGCGCAAATACCAGAACATGGGGTACTCGCCCAGTTCCTGATCGGCACGAGCCTGCTGGGCAAGAGCCGGCAATAGCGCCCAGTTTTTGGCCTGCATCGCCGCATAAGCCGATATGACAGCATTACGTGCATCGGCAGGCACTTGGGCTGGCGGGCCATAATATTTCAACGATGGGGCAAGCTGGCCTTCGATTTTCTTTTCAGCGGCCGATGTGGACGTTTCGGCACAGGCGGTTAACAATAACAGGAATGGAATCATGCCCAACTGCCAACGGGAGGCCTGTTTCTTGAAAATGCCCCAACATGTTATTCTTGTTTTTTTTGAATGATTACTTTCTGTCATTTTGATCCTCAAAACCGGTACCTATGAACATAACCCGAACCGCTCCCATGAACAATCAGGAAATACGCAAATGGCTGACCACTTCACGCCAGGCATTGTCAGCATCAATCCGTGAAAAATACAGCGGGCAAATACGGCGGCATTTCATGACATGGTTCAGGCAGTTCTCCCGGGAGCACCCGCAGTCTTCTTGCCGGATTGCCGGATTCTGGCCCATCAAAGAAGAACCCGACCTGATTCCCCTGTTGACCGAGCTCGACCGGCAGGGCCATGAACTTAGCCTGCCCCGCATCACAAAACCGGACAGCGCCCTGGAGTTTTACCGCTGGACGACTACAACACCCTTATACCCCGGCAAATTCAATATACCCGAACCGCAATTGACTGAAAAATCATTGCCTGCCGATATTATACTGGTACCCACCCTGGGTTTCACTCGTGATGGGCACCGGATTGGCTACGGTAAAGGCTATTATGACCGTACCCTGGCAGGGTTGCACGAAAAAGGCCATGATTTCATTAAAATGGGTGTTGCCTGGGATGAAGGGGAAATTACCATACCCTATACGCCCGAACCACATGATATCCCGCTTGACTATATCCTGACGCCCTCAGGCCTGCATGTACCCGCTCACTAACCGGATTTACAAGCAGGCAAAGCTGATGATGATTGACGGTGGCACCGGCCTTTCAGCCGGGACCACTGAGACAATGCTCAACCCGGATCAATAGCTCAGGTTTTCCCAAATGGATAACGTGGCTTCCGCATTGTTAAGCGTATAGAAATGAATACCTGGCGCACCATTGTCAATAAGCTCCTGGCACAACCGGGTAACCACTTCTGTCCCGAATTGGCGGATCGACTGCCTGTCATCACCGAACTCGGCCAGACGCAGACGGATCCAGCGCGGGATTTCAGCCCCGCACATTTGTGAAAAACGAACCAGCTGCGTGTGATTGGTAATCGGCATGATACCCGGCACAATGGGAATATCCACCCCCTTGGCACGCACGCTGTCCACAAAACTGAAATAAGCATCGGGATTGAAAAAATACTGGGTGATGGCACTATCGGCCCCTGCCCTGACTTTTTGCACAAAGTGCTCAATATCCTGCTCAAACCCCTGTGCCTGCGGGTGCATTTCTGGGTAAGCGGCCACTTCAATATGGAACCAGTCACCGGAATGCTCGCGAACCAGTTTCACCAGGTCACTGGCATGACGCAAGTCGCTGCTAACCACACCCATTCCCGAAGGCAAATCACCCCGCAGGGCAACCAGGCGTTTGACGCCCTCGGCCCGATAGGCATCAAGAATTTGACAGATGCTATCCCTGTCGGCACCAATGCATGATAAGTGCGGTGCGGCCTCGTAACCCATCCGGGAGAAAAGACGCACGGTTTCTGCAGTCCCTTCACGGGTGGAGCCACCGGCACCGAACGTCACACTGACATAACTCGGATTGATGATTTGCAACTGCTTGGCCGTACTCACCAGACGCTCACGCCCAGCCTGGTCTCTCGGTGGAAAAAACTCCAGGCTGAACGACTCTTTGGAAAACGAACTCATATTAATTCAAAAGACTTAAAAGGATCCCTGAAATAATACTATAGACTAATGCCCCGGCCAGTGCCCACCAGAACCCATCTACCTGGAACCCGTTAAACAGGGAACCCGCCAGCCAGAACAGCAAAGCATTCAGGACAAACAGGAACAATCCAAGGGTGACAATCGTAATGGGAATGGTGAGAAAAACCAGGACAGGATAAATAATTGTATTGATCAGACCCAGGATAACTGCCGCAATCAATGCCGCGCCAAAGCTGGCAACCGTAACACCAGGCAGGATATAGGCCACCACCATCAGTGCCAGCGCCTGCAACAACCAGGTAAGTATTAATGACATGTGCTGCTCCAGAAAAGGGGATCGGAAAGCTGCCTTAAAGACAGTTCCTATACAATAATTCCATAGTAACGTATATGCAATCCGGATATTTCAGGATAGCCGGATTGCAGGATTTTACGGATCAATAGCGATAGTGATCGGGTTTGAAAGGGCCCTCTACGGGAACCCCGATATAGTCAGCCTGCTGTTGTGACAGCTTGCTTAACTGCACACCCAGTTTTTTCAGGTGCAGTCGGGCCACTTTTTCGTCAAGGTGTTTGGGCAACACATAAACCTGGCCTTTTTGATAGGCATCGGTACGTGTGAACAATTCGATCTGGGCAATCGTCTGGTTGGTGAAGGACGCGGACATCACAAAAGAAGGATGGCCGGTTGCACAACCCAGGTTGACCAGACGGCCCTTGGCCAGCAGAATGATCCGTTTGCCATCGGGGAAAATGATGTGATCAACCTGCGGCTTGATTTCTTCCCACTGCAGGTCTTCAACCGAAGCCACGTCAATTTCATTGTCGAAGTGACCGATATTGCACAAAATAGCCTGGTCTTTCATTTTTTCCATATGAGTGCGGTCAATCACATGGTAGTTACCGGTAGCGGTCACGAAAATATCAGCCTTGTCGGCAGCTTCGTCCATGGTGACCACTTTATAGCCTTCCATAGAAGCCTGCAACGCACAAATCGGATCAATTTCACACACCCACACCTGGGCGCGCAAGGCCTGCAAAGCTTGTGCACAACCTTTACCCACATCACCAAAACCCACCACTACGGCTACCTTGCCGGCGATCATGACATCGGTGGCGCGCTTGATGCCGTCAACCAGGGATTCACGGCAGCCATACAGGTTGTCAAATTTGGACTTGGTGACCGAGTCGTTCACGTTAATGGCGGGGAATTGCAATTCGCCTTTTTGTGACATCTGGTACAGGCGATGAACGCCGGTGGTGGTTTCTTCGGTTACGCCCTTGATTTGTGCCAGGCGGGTTGAGTACCAGGTAGCGTCTGTGGCCAGCTTTGCCTTGATGGCGGCAAACAGCACACGCTCTTCTTCACTGCCAGGATTGGCCAGCACGGAAATATCTTTTTCTGCCTTGGCGCCCAGGTGCAACAGGGTCGTGGCATCGCCACCATCATCCAGGATCATGTTTGCCTGCTCGCCCGGCCACTCAAAAATTTTATGGGTATATTGCCAGTACTCTTCAAGAGACTCGCCCTTGACCGCAAACACGGGAATACCGCGCTCGGCAATGGCAGCGGCGGCATGATCCTGGGTAGAGAAAATATTGCAGGAAGCCCAACGCACTTCGGCCCCCAAAGCAACGAGGGTTTCAATTAACACACCAGTCTGGATGGTCATGTGCAGGCTGCCGGCAATACGGGCACCTTTCAGGGGCTGTGAGGCGGCAAATTCCTCACGGGTGGCCATCAGGCCGGGCATTTCTGTTTCGGCAATGCTTAATTCACGACGTCCCCAGCCGGCCAGGGAAATATCAGCAATTTTATAATCAGCAGTAGTCATTGTAAAAAATCCAATAAATGCTGCTTTGGTAATGAATGCGAGCTTGTCTCACCATCAACTACAAAGCAGGTTAATGATGAGCGCCGTTACATGAAAAAAAGAGGTATTCCGAGCCTGGCAGCATTCACTGTTAAGGCATGACCCAATCATGCCATACAGGAAAACTGTCGCAGCGCCCCTCGGAAATGTCCGGAACAGTTTACCTCAAACGAGGTCTTGAAGGTTCAAAAAGTGTCTCGCCACAAAAGATGACAAGACACCCTTTACATCAACCCGTTAACGGGCGTTTTTCAATGCCTCGACCTTATCGGTGGCTTCCCAGCTGAACTCGGGTTCGGCACGTCCAAAATGACCGTAAGCAGCGGTTTTGCTGTAAATGGGACGCAACAGGTCGAGCATTTGCACGATCCCGCGTGGACGCAGATCAAAATGCTCACGAACCAGCAAGGCAATTTCGTCATCGGGGATAACACCGGTGCCTTCAGTGTAAACCGTGATATTGATGGGTTCAGCCACGCCAATCGCATAACTGACCTGCACCTGACACTGGCGTGCCAGGCCTGCAGCCACAATATTCTTGGCCACATAACGGGCGGCATAGGCAGCCGAACGGTCTACCTTTGAAGGGTCTTTACCCGAGAAGGCGCCACCGCCGTGCGGGCAGGCACCACCATAGGTGTCCACAATAATCTTGCGTCCGGTCAGACCGCAATCGCCTTGCGGCCCACCAATCACGAAAATGCCGGTCGGATTGACCAGGAATTTGGTTTTGGGCGTAATCAGGCCATCAGGAAAGCTGGGCTTGATAATATCCTCAATGACCGCTTCGCGGATGGAAGACTGTGAAATTTCAGGGGCATGCTGGGTGGACAGCACAACCGTATCCACCTCTGCCGGTTTGCCATCAACATAGCGGAACGTGACCTGTGACTTGGCATCAGGGCGCAACCATGGCAGGCGGCCATCTTTGCGCAATTCGCTTTGGCGCTGGACCAGACGATGTGCATACCAGATGGGAGCAGGCATCAGGTCGGGCGTTTCATCGCAGGCGTAGCCAAACATCAGGCCCTGATCACCGGCACCCTGATTAAGGATTTCATCGGGACTGCGATCAACGCCTTGGGCAATATCGGGCGATTGCTTGTCATAGGCAACCAGCACGGCACAACCTTTGTAGTCAATACCATAAGCGGTATTGTCATAGCCAATACGCTTGATGGTATCGCGGGCAACCTGGATATAATCAATGTTGGCCGTTGTGGTGATTTCTCCGGCCAGGACGACCAGTCCGGTATTGCACAAGGTTTCGGCAGCTACCCGGGCAGTGGGGTCTTCGGCAAGAATGGCATCCAGGATGGCATCGGAAATCTGGTCAGCCACCTTATCGGGGTGACCTTCGGAAACAGACTCGGAAGTAAATAAAAAATCGTTTTGAGCCATTTAACAGCGTCCTTTTATTAAAGTCAGAAACTCCGACGTTTTTGAGGTAAGAACGCGCAGCACCCTTATTTCAAATGAAATAAAATTAAGGCGCGACGCTTTAGCGGTGTTTTATGAAACCAGTTCATGTCGCCCCGCAAGTTGTCGGTTAACTCAGCGACTGTCGGTCATTTTAAAACATTTACAAAAATTTCCAAGCAAAGCCCCTCTTTTTGTCACAGATTTTTTGAAAAATCCCCGGCCCCCCTGTCACGTTGCTTGGCCAGCCCTTGTTCTCGTTTCCCAGGCCGCTCATTTCCATCCGCCGGCCGCTTATGTTAAATTGCTTTTTAGCTAACACCCTGTTGAAACCTCAGCTGTTTAAGGTTTCCCTGCGCTGAATTAAACAGCCATAAATGTCCAATTGCATGAAATCCACCAAAAGAAAATTCCTTGACACCGTCTTCCACTGGTTTGGCAACACCTCACACAAGCGACGCCAGCAACTTGGCTGGCTGCTCAGTACCCTGTCTCCGCTTATCATGAAGCGCAGGGCCGCCATCGTTCGCAAGAACCTGGAACTGTGCTTTCCCGAAGCATCGCTCGAGCAGCGCCAACAATGGCAAAAAGAACACTTCCGGGTACTGGCCCAATCCATTGTTGATCGAGGCCTGTTCTGGTTCGGTTCACCGGAAAACATCCTGGCAACCATCCATATGGATGGCTTTGAACACATAGAACGGCTCCTGGCGGAAAAACGTCCCGTCCTGATGCTGGCACCCCATTTTGTGGCGCTTGACGCGGCAGCCACCCGGCTTTCCATGTCCCTGAAAAAAGCGGCCACTATTTACACCCCTCAACACGATCCGGACATTGACGATATTGTCCGGGAAGGACGTGGTCGTTTCAATGAAATTCACCTGATCAGCCGCAAGGAAGGGGTACGTGGCATGCTGCGCCACCTGAAAGAAGGCACACCGGTTTATTATCTTCCCGACATGGACTTTGGTCGCAAGGGTTCCATTTTCGTGCCGTTTTTCAATATCCCTGCCGCCACCCTGCCCACCACCGCACAAATTGCCAAATCCTGGCATGCGGCAGTGGTGCCGATTGTGAGCCGTTGGGACCCGACAACCGGACACTATCATGTCCAGGTCTTGCCCCCCCTGACGGATTTTCCCGGAGAACAAAGCATTGAGGCCGCCACTACACGCATCAATCAATTGCTTGAGCAATGGATTCTTCAAGCACCCAGCCAGTATTACTGGGTTCACCGCCGTTTCAAGACACGCCCCGAGGGTGAGGAAAAAATTTATTGAAACAGATCGGGCAACAGCACTGCATGACGGGAATTTTCAGTCCATAATGAATTTTTTTTACGTATCAGACACCCATGATTTGGCAATTTACAAAAATGCATGGTGCTGGCAATGATTTCATCGTTCTTGATGGCGTCAGCCAGCCCATTGAAATGACCCCTGAACGGGCACGTGCCCTGGCGCATCGCCAGCTTGGCATCGGCGCCGACCAGATTTTACTGGTAGAAACGCCTTCCCACCCGGAAGCCGACTTCCGCTATCGCATCTTCAATGCCGATGGCAGTGAGGTTGAGCATTGTGGCAATGGCTCCCGCTGTTTTGTACGCTTTGTCCACGAACAAAGATTGTCCCGCCGCAATCCACTCAGGGCAGAAATTGCCACCGGCCTGATTACGCTTGAAGAAAAAGAGGACAATAGTGTTACCGTTGACATGGGGGTTACCCGTTTCGATCCGGCTGCGCTGCCTTTTGACACAGAAGGCTTAAGCCACAGCCAGGAACATGAAGAAACGCTCTGGAACCTGCCCCTGCCACAGGGGGGTATGGTTACCCTGTCGACACTGGCCATTTCCAACCCGCATGCGGTACTGCTGGTGGATAACATTGACACCGCCCCCGTTGCAACACTGGGCCCGTTCATCGAAAGCCACCCCCGCTTTGGCAATCGCGTCAATGTCGGGTTCATGCAGGTCGTCAACCGCCACCACATTCGGCTGCGCGTTTATGAGCGTGGTGTGGGTGAAACCCTGTCTTGCGGCACCGGTGCCTGTGCTGCTGTTGCCACTGGCATCCGTCGTGGCCTGTTGGACTCTCCGGTCACCGTCCAAACCCGGGGAGGACTATTAACCATTGAGTGGAATGGCACTCAATTGAAAATGACCGGCCCGGCCACCACCGTATTTTCCGGCCAGATTGATATTGATAAACTGGTCAAAGATTTTTGCTTAAAGGATGAGTAGACTTATGTCAGAGACAACGTTTGAGCCGGATGAGATTGCTGTTTTCCTGAAAAACAACCCCTCTTTTTTTGAGGATCATGCCCAGCTGTTTGCCAGCCTGTCCATTCCCCACCCTTATGCAGACCGCACCCTGTCTTTAGGTGCCCGTCAAGTCATGACCCTGCGCAAGCGTAGCAAAGCGCTTGAATGGAAACTGGCGGAACTGATGCATAACGCCGACTCAAACGCCTCTATCAGCCAAAGCATGACGCTTTGGTGCTCTCAGATGCTGGCCGAAAAAAACAGCCAGAAATTACCCGAGCGCACGATTGACAGCCTGAAACAGGCCTTTGAACAACTTGATGTTTCCCTGCGTCTGTGGAACCTGCCGATGCTCCGGGCAAAAAAATTCAAGCTTGATGATGATACTGGATTGCAGGCTTACACCGATTCGCTGGAAAAACCTTATTGCGGTCCCGAAGGCTATCTGCCGGCGCATGAATGGCTTGAAGAAAAGCCGGCCTCAGTGGCCCTGGTCCCCCTGAGAACAGAAGACCGAACCTTTGGCCTGCTGGTGTTTGGCTCTTGCCATGAAGAACATTTTACCCCCGACATGGGCACGGTTTTCCTGGAAAACCTGGGGCGACTGGCCAGTGCCGGCCTAAGCCGCCTTATTAAGTAAAATGAACCACAACCTGCCTGCAGCCATGGAGCAATGGCTGGACTATTTGCGCACCAACAAGCGTTACTCTGCCCATACGCTGGCAGCCTACCGAAGAGATCTGGCCCAACTGACACGCCTGTACCCCGATATCGATCTGGCCACCCTGAGCAACCCGCAAATCCGTACCGCCATTGCCCGCCTGCACGCCAGTCAAATGAGTCCGCGCAGCCTGGCACGGATTCTGTCAGCCTGGCGCGGATTCTATGCGTGGTGGGTACCGCTGGCCAAATTAAGCCTCAATCCAGCCAAAAATGTCAAAACCCCAAAAGTGCCCAAAAGTCTTCCCAAAGCCTTATCAGTCGAACAAACCCAGGCCCTGCTTGATCATCCGGCCAGACAGGCGCAAAATGCCCCCATCCAATTGCGTGACCAGGCCATGTTCGAATTGCTTTACGCCAGTGGCCTGCGCCTGTCCGAACTGGTGCAACTGGACACCCATTACGTTAAAAAAGACAATTATGAATCGGCTGGCTGGCTTAACCTGGCTGAGCAGGAATTAACCGTAAAAGGAAAAGGCAATAAAACACGGCTGGTTCCCTTGGGCAGGAAAGCACAGGAAGCCCTTTCAACATGGCTGGCCGCCCGCCCGTCACTCTTGAAACCGGCGACGCCTGAAAATGATATCAATGCCCTTTTTCTGGGTGAACGTGGTGCCCGCATCTCGCCACGGGTGGTACAGCTGCAACTGAAGAAATTTGCACAGCTATCGGAAGTGCCCGGCCAGATCCACCCGCATGTATTACGTCACAGTTTTGCCAGTCATCTGCTGCAATCGGCCCAGGATCTGCGCGCGGTTCAGGAACTGCTGGGGCATGCCAACATTTCAACCACGCAAATTTATACCCGGCTGGACTTCCAGCACCTGGCCAAAGCCTATGACCAGGCACACCCCAGGGCCAAACGCAAAAACTGATTACCTGATCGCTTCGGTAATCACACCGGTATTATGGCGCATCATCCCCAAATAGGAAGCGGCTTCGCCGCTCGTGGCCAAGGCATCGGAATACAGCATACCCCCCACTTTGGCCCCCGTTTCCCTGGCAATCTGGTCTTGAAGTTTATTGTTTTTCACATTTTCCAGGAATACGGCAGGGATTTTTTGTTCCTTGATTTGCCTGATAACCGCAGAAATGTCCTTGGCTGAGGGTTCAGCAGAGGTAGAGATACCTAATGGGGCAATCACCTCAAGCCCATAGGCATCGGCAAAATATCCAAAAGCATCATGGGTGGTCACAATTTTCCGGCGTTCGGCAGGAATATCTGCCATGGCCTTGCGAACCTGCTCGTCCAGCGCCTGCATCTGCTGGATGTAATCCCGGGCATTGCCTTCGTACAGCGCGGCGTTGGCCGGGTCAGCCTGCGACAAAGCCCGGGCAATATTGCGCACATAAACCTGCCCGTTAGCCAGATCCTGCCAGGCGTGCGGGTCAAACTCTCCATGATCATGCCCATGACCGTGATCGTGATCTTTTTCATGTTCATGTTCATGCCCTTCTTCGTGATCATGCTCTTCATGACTGTCATGATCATCTTTATCGGCTGCATGGTGATCATGCACATCGTGGTCGGCTGCCTCGTCCAGTTTACGCACTTTCACACCATCACTGGCCACAATCACTTTTCCCTGAAAGCCCGAAGAAGCCAGCAAACGGTCGGTCCAGCTATCCAGGCCAAGTCCGTTCACAAACAACAGTTGGGTATCGGGTGAGGACATTTTTTTGATATCCCGAGGTGTCAGTTCAACCTCATGTGAGTTGCCATCGGCAGGCACCAGTGAAACAACATTGACCTGATCGGCACCCACTGTTTTCACCATATCCGCCAGGATGGAAAAACTGGTCACCACTTCAATGGGGGTCTTTGCCTGTACTGGCAAGGCAGTGGCCAACAAACCCGCCAACACCATGGCTGGCGCTCCTTTCAGATAAACCTGGAATTTCATTACTTGATCCTGTTATTAATTGAGAAAACGAATACGGCTGCGAATCACGCCACCCTGGCGACCAAACATCAAGCTCAGGATATAAAACAGACCGGCAACCAGAATAATGGCCGATGATGCCGGCACGCCATAATGATAGGAAACGACCAGACCGACATAGGCAGACAATGCACCAATGGCGGCGGCCAGCACCAGCTGCCGACCCACCGTGCGGCCACAAAATCGGGCAGCGGCGGCGGGCAACATCATCATCCCGACCACCATCAGGGTACCCAGAACCTGAAAACCGGCCACCAGATTCACAACCAGCAACATCAGAAACAGCATATGCACCAGCGACCCGCCTCCCCCTTCCGAACGAAGGAAACCGGGATCAAGGCACTCTATAATCAATGGCCGATAAATTAAAGACAATAGAAGAATGGTCAGGCTGCTGACCACCATAATAAACAGCAGGGCCTTGTCATCCAACCCGAGGACAGAACCGAACAGGACATGCAGCAAATCCATATTGGAGCCCTTCAAAGACAGCAAGACAACACCCAGCCCAAGCGAAATCAGGTACAAGGCGGCAAAACTGGCGTCTTCTTTCAGGGACGTCAGCCGAGATACCACACCAGCCAGCAAAGCCACCAGCAAACCGGTTACCATCCCCCCCACCAACATGGCTGTCAGGGAGACCCCGGCAACCAGGAAACCGGCAGCCACCCCAGGCAAAATGGCATGTGACATGGAATCAGCCACCAGACTCATGCGCCGCAAAATAAGAAATACACCCAGCGGACCGGTCGCAACAGCCAGAAATATGGCGCCAAACAGGGCACGGCTCATGAATCCGAATTCAACGAAGGGAGACAGGAAAATTTCATACAGTGCTCCCATCAGAAACCTCCCAACGACAGGCGACGGGCCTTCTGCAGATTTTCTTCAGTAAGGATATCCGCGGTTTTCCCCCAGGCCACCACCTGCCTGGCCAACAGCAGCGTCTCGGGAAAACACTGTTTCACCCTTTCCACATCGTGCAAAACAGCAATAATGGTGCGTCCTTCAGCATGCCAGTTCAAAATAATGCGCATCAAATCTTCACACGTATCTTCATCCACCGCGGCAAAAGGTTCATCAAGCAGCAATACCTGTGCGTCACGCACGATTAAACGGGCAAACAGGGCCCGCTGCAGCTGACCGCCCGATAGACTGCCAATCAACTGGTCGGCAACGGCTTGCAAACCCACTTTTTCAAGGGCATGATTGATGCGGATGCGCTCTGCCTTGCCATAATGCCGCCATGGCCCGATCCGGCGCCAGGCACCCATGGCAACCAGTTCGTAAGTCGTGATGGGAAAACTGCGATCCAGGTCACTCAGCTGTGGCAGCAAGGTCAATTCCTTGCGAAAAGCCGGTGCCAATTCTATGCTACCCGCAGTGGGCTTGAGAAAATTGATGATACCTTTGACAAGGGTGGACTTGCCGGCCCCGTTCGCGCCCAGAATGGCGGTCAGCGTGCCCTGGTTGAACTGCCCGGAAACATGCTGAAGCACTGGCTTGTCCCGCCACCCGAGCGATACATCATTCAGGCGGATAACCGGATTCACAGGGCCATACCTGAAACCAGTGTGCCGATTTCCGGAAACCAGCCCAAGGCATAACCGGTTACGCCCCACATCAGCGCCAGGAAAAGCCCGGCCTGAATCACCCTTGCCAATGCGGAATTGAGCAATGGGGACTGGATCCGCTGGTGAACGGTATCGGCAGAAACGGAATGGCTGCTGGAAAGTGTGGTTTGCATAACAGTGCGCGGAGTTGAAAAAGTATAAACAATCAACAAATGATATGATATAACATATTAAAACATAAAATAAACGGCAATGTCATCAAAATTGTTCTTGCGATCACACTTTTTTTCGCTTCATGGTACATTGACCTAAAGGATCAACTTATTATTTTTAGTATTAAAAACGCTCATGCATTCCACTCATCACCATTCTCACTCGCATAAATCGGTCGACCAGCGACTGCTTGAGGCCGAGCAGCTCTGTGAGTCCCGCGGCAAACGACTGACGCCCATCCGCCAGCAGGTGCTCCGGCTCATGCTCGAGGAATCGCGTAGCCTCAAGGCCTATGAGCTTCTTGATGCCATGTTGGCCATTCATCCAAAGTCCAAACCACCCACCGTTTATCGCGCGCTTGAATTTCTTGAAGAGGAAGGGCTTATTCATCGCCTTGATGCCGTCAATGCCTGGACTGCCTGTATCGATGTCAACAACCATCACCACGATTTGCTGGTCGTTTGCACGCAATGCGGCAAAGTGGTTGAAATCAGCGCCCCTGAAATTAGCAGCCAGCTAAAAAAACTGATCGCCAATACCGGTTTTTCGCTCACCTCGAACGAAACGGAAATCAGGGCCACCTGCGCGCAATGCAAGGAAAAAAACAAGCCCCAACATAACCATTAATGTCTTAGCCATACGAAATCCGGTCCGGGGCTTGCATTACGCATTTATGCCCCCATTATGGGATGTTGCACCACAAAAACGCTTTTCTCTTCTGGCAATACTGACGACATTAGGGTTTATATCTAAATTGATTCAATTTTTTGTAAAGTCACTGATATATATTTGCCAGATAATCAAAGCTGTGATGTAATTGCCCGATTATATTAAAAATTTTCGCCAGGCAGAAATTCGGCCTGCGATGTTAGTTAAGAAGCAAATTATGACTGTTACCCAGGCACAAGCCAATAAAATGGTTCCTGTCACCGTTCTAACCGGATTCCTTGGTGCAGGAAAAACCACTCTACTCAAGCGAATCCTGACCGAATTCCACGGCAAACGCATCGCCGTCATCGAAAACGAATTCGGCCCCGAAAGCATCGACAACGAACTGCTGGTCCAGGACAGTGATGAGGAAATCATTGAACTGAACAATGGCTGCGTCTGCTGTACGGTTCGTGGAGACTTGCTCAAAACGCTTACCGACCTTAAAAACCGTCGCCTCAACAACGAACTCAACTTCGAGCGCGTTATTATTGAAACGACCGGCGTGGCCAATCCCGGCCCGGTCTGCCAGACTTTTTTCATGGATGACGGTATTGCCGAATACTTCCGTCTTGATGCAGTCATCACCGTGGTGGATGCCAAACATGGCATGCAAACCCTGGATACCCAGCCCGAAGCGCAAAAACAGGTTGGTTTTGCAGACCGCATCCTGATTTCCAAAAAAGACCTGGTCAGTGATGAGGAATATGCCTCGCTGAAACATCGCCTGGTGCACATGAATCCCCGTGCACAAATCATGCCCGTGCATTTTGGTGAAGCCGATCTTAACCAAATACTGGATGTCACCGGCTTCAACCTGAATAGCATTCTGGATATCGATCCGGAATTCCTGAAGGAAGACCACCATGATCATGACCATGAGTGCGATGAACACTGCCACCATGACCATCATCACGATCATGAGTGCGATGAACACTGCGACCATGACCATCATCACGGCCATGAGCACAATCATCACCATGCGCATCACGATGATGAAATCGGTGCCTTTGTATTTACCTCCAGCAAGCCCTTCGATCCCCAACGCCTGGAAGAATTCCTGAGTGGTGTGGTGCAGGTTTTTGGTCCCGACCTTTACCGTTACAAGGGCATCCTGTATATGAAAGGCGTCAAACAAAGAATGCTGTTCCAGGGCGTGCACATGCTCATGGGAGCAGAACCCGGAAAACTCTGGGGCCCCAAAGAAAAACCTTACAACAAGATGGTTTTTATCGGTCGCAAATTGCCCAAAGACGTATTTACCAACGGCCTGACACAATGCCTTGCCTAAACAGGCAATAAGTTTGTTACACACAATGAAGGCAGGTTCTCGATTTTTTACACAATAATTGATACATCCTGAACACGCCCTCATTGATTTGATTAATAAGCAGTACTACTGAACGGAGTGTTTGATGGCTAACAAATCAGCTAAAAATACCGACACAATCACAGAACAACCGTTATTAACTGAAGAGCAGTTACTCGCCATGCCTGAAGAGGACTACATGAACGACCAGCAGCTGGCGTTCTTCAAGGACCGACTCAAGAAACTGGAAGCAGACATTCTCAATAATGCGGATGCCACTACCGAAAACCTTCGCGAAACCCAGTTTGTGCCCGATCCGGCAGACCGTGCCACCATCGAGGAAGAACACGCCCTGGAGTTGCGTACCCGGGACCGCGAACGCAAACTGCTCAAGAAAGTACAGCAATCCCTGATGCTCATTGAGTCCAAAGAATATGGTTGGTGCGAAGAAACCGGAGAGCCGATTGGCCTGCGTCGCCTGTTAGCCCGTCCAACCGCCAACCTTTCACTGGAAGCCCAGGAAAGACGCGAAAAACGCCAAAAACTCTACGGCGATTAAAAATCTTCATTTTTCACCCTTGAAATTCTTCTTGCCAGCCCCATCTACGGAAACTACAGGAAGAATTTCATGGAACAATTTCACGCTACTACCATTGTTTGTGTTCGCCGCGGCAACGACGTTGCCATAGGCGGTGATGGTCAAGTCACACTGGGCAATATCGTTTTCAAAAGCACTGCCCGAAAAATCCGTCGTCTTTACAATGACAAGGTCCTGGTTGGTTTTGCCGGTGCCACTGCCGACGCCTTTACCCTTCTGGAACTATTCGAAGCCAAACTTGAAAAACATCAAGGCCACTTAATGCGTGCCGCTGTCGAGCTCACCAAAGACTGGCGCACCGACCGCGCCCTGCGTCGCCTTGAGGCCATGCTGATTGTGGCCGACAAAGATCATACTCTGGTGCTGACCGGCAATGGCGATGTCCTTGAACCCGAACACAGCCTTGCCGCCATTGGCTCAGGCGGTGCCTATGCGCAATCTGCCGCGCTGGCCCTACTTCATAATACAGATCTGTCGCCTGCCGAAGTTGTTAAAAAATCGCTTGAAATCGCCGGTGATCTGTGTATTTATACCAACCAGAATCACGTTATTGAAACGCTTTAATCAGGATATCTCATGACAACCAGCGTAATGACGCCCAAAGAAATTGTCTCTGAACTGGACAAAAACATTATCGGCCAGCAAAAGGCCAAAAAATCTGTTGCGGTCGCCCTGCGTAACCGCTGGCGCCGCCAGCAAGTGGCAGAACCGCTACGTCACGAAATCTCGCCCAAGAACATTCTCATGATTGGCCCCACTGGTGTCGGTAAAACCGAAATTGCCCGTCGGCTGGCCAAACTGGCCAATGCTCCCTTTATCAAGGTAGAAGCCACCAAATTCACCGAAGTCGGCTATGTGGGCCGTGATGTCGACACCATCATTCGTGACCTGGTTGACATTTCAGTCAAACAAACCCGTGAACTGGAAATGCGTCGCGTACGCACCCAGGCCGAGGACGCTGCTGAAGACCGCATCCTTGACGTACTGGTAGCACCCGCCCGCGATGCCAATGGAAACCCGATTCGCGAAGAAAACAGCGCACGCCAGAATTTCCGCAAACGTCTGCGGGAAAACAAAATCGATGACCTGGAAATTGAAATCGAAGTGGCACAGCAATTGCCCCAAATGGAAATCATGGCGCCTCCGGGCATGGAGGACATGACCGAGCAATTGAAAGGCATGTTTGCCGGTCTGAATCGCGATAAGAAAAAAACGCAAAAAATGACCGTTAAAAACGCGTTCAAATTGCTGGTGGAAGAAGAAGCGGCCAAACGCGTCAACGAAGAAGAAATCCGCAATGCGGCGGTTAAAAATGCCGAACAGAATGGCATTGTCTTCCTGGACGAAATTGACAAAATCGCCGCACGCCAGTCACAAAGCAGTGCCGATGTTTCCCGTCAGGGTGTGCAGCGCGACCTGCTTCCCCTGGTTGAAGGCACCACGGTCAACACCAAATACGGCATGATCAAGACCGATCACATCCTGTTTATTGCCTCAGGTGCTTTCCATCTGTCACGCCCCTCAGACCTGATTCCCGAATTGCAAGGCCGTTTCCCGATCCGGGTTGAACTGGATTCGCTGACTGCCGAAGACTTCGTGGAAATCCTGAGCAGCACCGACTACTCCCTGATCAAGCAATATACCGCCCTGCTGGCCACTGAAGATGTTCATCTGGACTTTACCGATGAAGGCATCAAACGGCTTGCTGAGCTGGCGTTTGAGGTGAATGAACGCACCGAAAACATCGGTGCACGCAGACTGTATACCGTCATGGAAAAACTGCTGGAGGATCTTTCCTTTGATGCCACGGCAAGTAATGAGTCAACCATTCGCATTGATGCCAACTATGTAAACAGCAAGCTGGAAGAAACCGCCCAAAGCCAGGATCTGGCCCATTACGTTCTATAATTCCGCCCCTGGAAAAACCCTGTATTGCCCCCGTATGGCTGCCGCAGTGAACCAGCTGCCCATACGGGGGCAATATTGATATGGGCGCCTAATCTTTACGGATTTCAATAATGATGTATTGATCGTTCTGGTGCAATGCCCTGAACTTGACCGAATCACCCGGCTGGATATCTTTGAGCAAACCCGGATTAATGTTATAAATCAATGTCATCGCCGGTAACTTCAAATCAATAATCGGGCCATGTTTAATCGTGATTTTTCCCCTTTCTGCCTGAATGCGACGAACCTCTCCGGTGGCACTGGCTTCATTCTGCGCCAACACAGGGCCAGTCGCCAGTAAACCGGCAAGTCCAAGCACCGCTGCCACTAGCATCTTTTTCATGAAAACTCCTTATCTGGAAGAACGACCACCGTTCCATAGTACACAAATTTATTATGAAAAAGAGGAAATCAATTACTTTACAAGCCTAAAGGCATTTCATTTCACGCAGTATAAAACTAAGTTAGAATGTAAGTTGTACATAGCATTTGACTTAAAAATATACCAGTAACTTTGGAGCAATGAATGGCAAAAACAATATTAGTCCCCTTCGATGGTTCGTCTAACGCAAACAAAGCGCTGGACTGGGCAATTTCCCTGGCAAAAGTATCCGGTTTTAAAATTCTGCTGCTGAATGTTCAACCCAGCTTCAGAACCGTTCATGCCAAAACATTCTTCAACAAAGCCGATCTGGAAGAATACCAGCAGCAGCTCTTCAAGGAAGCCACCGAAGGCGTTGAAGACAAACTGAAAGCGTCTGAAGTTCCTTACAATCTTAAACTGGATATCGGTGACCCCAAAGAACGTATTGTTGAAGAAGTTCGCAACAGCGCCAAAGGCGAAGACCGCATTGAATTGATCGTCATGGGCTCACGAGGCACCAACCCCGTCTTCAGCGGTGTGCTGGGCAGTGTCAGCTACGCCATCATCAATGCTGGCGTTTGCCCCGTCACCATTATTCCCCAAGAGAAGAAATAATTTTCTGGCGGCATAACAAAGAGCCATCTTTTGATGGCTCTTTTTATTTCCCCCAACCCTAAACTGCCTGAAAAAGGATATAACATGGCTGACCGTTTAACTTCGATCGTTACCAAAACGGGTGATGCCGGCACAACCAGCCTGGGAGACGGCTCCCGCATTGCCAAAAATGATGCTCGCATTGAAGCCATCGGACAAGTTGATGAGCTGAACAGCTTTGTCGGCCTGCTGGCCTGTGAACCCTTGCCCAAGGACATTCCAGCGGCCCTGGAACGCATCCAGCACCATTTGTTTGATCTGGGCTCGGAATTGTGTGTGCCCGGTTATTCAGCCCTAATCGAAAGCCATGTGACTTTTCTGGAAACAGAAATTGAGCGTTCACTGGCTGAGCTGCCCCCCTTGAAAGAATTCATCCTGCCAGGAGGCACACGCCCGGCAAGCCTGGCGCATGTCTGCCGCAGCATTTGCAGACGGGCTGAACGCGGTCTGGTTACGCTGGACCAGCGCGAACCCCTGAACGATATCGGCCGGCAATACCTGAATCGCCTGTCCGATTATTTTTTCATGCTTGCCCGCATTCTTAACAAAGAAGCTGGCCGCCAGGACATTTTCTGGCAAAAGGAAAAAACAAGTTAGGCAAGCCACTCTTTAATTAATCGGGCGCCCCTGCCCCGCTTCTTCATAAGTAATGCCATCCCGAATATGATAAATACGCCTGAAAGTGGGAATAATTTTCTCATCATGCGTCACGACAATAATGGCTGTTTCATACTCGCGCGCCATGTCATTCAGGATACGGATAACCGCCAGCGCCCGCTCGCTATCCAGAGGGGCAGTGGGTTCATCAGCCAAAATAATGGGGGGCTGGTTAACCAGGCCCCTTGCAATGGCAACCCGTTGCTGCTCACCCCCAGACAACTGGGATGGCATCGCCTGGGCCCGGTGCGCCACATCAAGCGCTTCCAGCAAATGCATGGCTTTTTGCCTTGCCTGCCCATTGGACACACCCGCCAGCATGGGTAGCAGGGCCACATTATCAACTACATCAAGAAAGGGAATAAGATAGGGTGACTGGAAGACAAAACCGATTTTATCGCGCCGCAAAGCACGCAAATCACGCACTTTCCAACCATTGTCATAAATAAGCTGATCACCCAGTTTCATCACCCCCTCGGTCGGGTCAATAATGGCCCCCAGACATTTAAGCAAAGTGCTTTTACCTGAACCGGATGGACCAATCAGCCCAACCACCTCTCCGGGAGCCACTTGCATATTGACGTTTTTGAGAGCAAGAAATGCATTCGCCCCCTGCCCATACTGCTTTTTCAGGTTTTCGATCCTGACACCGCCCACTCGTTGGGACATGACTGTTTACCCCCCCTACCGCTTCAGCCGGATCAACCCCCTCTTTTAAAGTCACCAGCACCGAATTGACCGAAAGATTACTGGTTTTTGATGCAAGCACCGCATCCAGCAGGCCTGGTACATTAGGCCGGTTGAATTCAGGATTGGCCTGCGTTTTGCGACGATCCAGCCAGATGGCTTCATTGTTTTTCAGGAACTGGGCTTCCTGCGCGTCTTTCAGGGGAATAAACACCATCGGGTCACCGCCTGAAGACACCATGCGCCGGGTCAAGCCAACAACCGTATACTGGTTACGGCGCAAAGTTATCTTATCGCCCAGCTGCAAGCCTGTTGCGATATCCGCAACCGCTTCGTAGTGACTGCGCGTGATATGCCGCCCCGCCACCAGAAAACGGGGCCAGCCGGGTGTTTTTCCCACCACTCCCGGTATACGCCCGCCATCACCAAGGTAACCCCGATAAGCAGGCCCAAACCCATACCTGTAAAAATAAATTTACCCCATGAGTGCAGGATATCCCGGGAGGCCAGGTTAATCATTGGGCCACCCCTGGAATTTGATCAGTGATCAAGATACGGCTTTTGGCCGTTAACGCTTTCTCGCTATATACCACAACCTGATCATCCTCCTGCAGTCCCGCAATAATCTGCACATTACCGTCCAGGTCAATTACACCCGGCTGCACAGCTGCAAACTGCAGATTTTTATCAACAACACGCCAGACACCTTGTTGGTTGTCCACCCGTACCAGTGAAGCATTGGGAATAACCACAAAACCGGGTATTTCAGGCAAATGCACCGTTACCTCACTAAGCTCGCCTAGCGAAGGCACTTGTTGAGGCAAAGCAATGAAACTGACTTTTGCCAACATTTCTTCGGTAACCACATCGGCCTTGGGTTCTATTCGGGATATTTTGCCAGGAAATACAGCCTGTCCACGTGTGCGCAACACAATGCTGGCTGGCAAATCAGCCTCAAGCCCAATCGAACTGGATTGATCAAAACGCGCCTCAATCCAAACCTCTGCCGGATTGATCATTTCAAGCACGGCCTGCCCCGCAACGACCGTAGAACCGGGGTCTGCATTTCGTGATGTCACAATACCCTCAACAGGTGCAATCAGTTGCAGTGATTTTCTCTGGCTCATCAGGGCAGCCAGATCCGCCTTTGCCTTGATAATATCTTCTGCCGCAGCTTCAAGCCCCGCCTGGGCAATCCGATACTCCTGCTCCATGATATTCAGGCTTTCTTCACTGCTTGACCGCGAAGCAAACAATTTACGGTAACGCTTGAGCTGGACACCGGCATGTTCAAATTTGACTTGAGCCTGGGTATGCTGCAAACTGACGCGTTTCAGCACTCTTTCCTGGGAATGTATCCGCTCATCAAGATCAATCGGATCCATTTGCCCGACAATTTGTCCTGCCTTGACCGTGTCACCGACATTAACGGCAATATCAAGCAATCTGCCCGTTATGACAGGGCCGACTTTATAGGTATAGCGTGCACTAACCGTTCCAATGCCAAATACTGAAGGGGTAACCGGTTGGACTTTAGCCTGTGTTACGGTCACGGGTACCGCCGCCAGGGGACCAGCCGGATGACTACATATCCAAACAAACCCAGCAAGGGGAAAATAACCAGCAACAGGCCTAGCTTCCTTGAACGCATGGAAATTTTACTCATTATTAACCCCTGATTGCGCGTAAATACAAGGAAAATACCGATCCGGCATTCTGTTTCATCAATTGGATATCACCTGCCAGCAATGACTGCATTACCAGCCCTTGAAGCGTACCTATGAACAGGATAGCCGCAGCTTTCGAGTCCAGTCCAGGGGTAATCTCCTTTTCTGCCTTGCCATCCTCAAGCAATTGCCTGATACGCTCTGCGTAGCGCTGTATTAAATCCAGAGCAATCCGCTTCGCGGGTGTGGTCTCTACATGCTGCAACTCACCAAACAGGATCCTGGGTACCCCCGGATAAGCAAGGACAAAATCCACATGCTGCATGAACACACTTTCCAGGGCTGCGAGCGCAGAATGCGGATTCTCCTGGATCGCTTTCATGATCCGGCTGTAGAGGGTTTGTTCAACCCAATTCATGACCTCTTCCCAAATAGCATCTTTATTGGAAAAATGCCTGAACAGGGCACCCTGTGTCAAATTCATCTGTTGTGCAATCGCTGCCGTCGTAATATTTGCCGGATTCAGGGCACCGGCAAGCTCAACAACAGAAATAACTGTCATTGACCTGCGCTCAGCTGCAGTAAGATTCTTGCCCCTGGCTTCCATGTTCGCCCCCAAAAAGATAGTAATCAATTACTATCTTATCAGGTTCTGTTAACAATATATGTTTATTTTACACACCAAACAATATTACCGCTGATACTGGAGTTAAAAAAACTCCCTTGATGCCCGGAATGACATCAAGGGAGTTTTGCATGCATGGCAATGTTTATTTGCCGGTTAACAGCATCTCAGCGGTCTTTAATCCTCTTCGACAAACGTTTCTTCGCGTTTTTTGCGGATGGATGGCAGTGCCACCAGAATGACCAGGCCAACAGCCATTAACAACAGGGTCAGTGACAGCGGACGCTCAACGAAGGTCAGGAAGTCACCCCGGGACAACAACAGTGCCCGGCGGAAGTTCTCTTCCATCATTGGGCCCAGTACCAGACCCAGCAACAGCGGCGCACCTTCACACTTCAGTTTGGTCCAGATATAACCGATGATGCCAAAGATACCCATGACGTAAATATCAAACGCGTTGTAGTTCAGCGAGTACACACCGATCGTGCAGAACAGCAAAATGG
>LSQX01147608.1_pt1 | contig 35644 bp, 23 predicted proteins | sample 654561 | NCBI WGS metagenome assembly LSQX01 (sample SAMN04489861, study PRJNA283612) | anaerobic digester metagenome | isolation source: 4 biogas reactors fed with cattle manure at either 37C or 55C with and... | place: Denmark: Kongens Lyngby | collected 2014 | reverse complement strand
ACTTCGGTGACACGCTCTTCCACGGCTACAACACCGCCAGCCACTACGGTTACATCTGTGAGAAGGGCTGGTGCAGCCGCGGCTATGTCGGCTGGCTCAACAACGATGGCACGCTGACTGACTCGATCTTCCTGCACTACCTGCGCAGCGGCGACTACGAGACCTTCCTCACCGCCGAGGCGATGTGCCGCCATGTGACGGAGGTAGACACCTGCCACTGGTGCGCGGCCGAGCCGGGGCAGGTCGGCGGCGGCCATCGCCACGACCAGCAGCACTGGGGCAACGGCGTCCGCGGCTACGGCACAGCCACCCACGGCGCGCTCGACTACTACTGCCTCACCGGTGATGAGCGGATGCTCGACGTGATCCTTGAATACGCACGCTACCACGATGCGGGCGTCCCCAGTGAGAATGAGGACCGGATCGGCGGGCTGATCCGCACCTGGGAGATCACCGGTGACGAGCACTGGAAGACGCGCGCGGATGAGATCATGGCGGCCGAACTGGCAGTCGCCCCCGACAGCGCATGGCGCTTCGTCACCACGTCGCATTTCCGCTTTGTGTCGAACACCAGCAAGAGCCTGATGCACTACCTCTACGCCGCGCCGCCGGAGGATGCCGCGCCGCTGCTTGATGCAATCGAGCGGACCCTTGACGGCATCGCGCCGAAGTCGCTGATCGTCTGGGAGGACCCGGGCGGCTACCCGCCGCATATCCTCGCCGCGCTGGCGTATCTGCAGACGGGTGAGCAGCGCCACGCGGACCTGCTCGTGGCACTGCTCAAGCGGGAGCAATCAAGCATGGCGCTGGGGACCGAAGTGCCTGCCGACCTTCGCGGGCTGGAGTTCCCCGCGATGGTTGATGTTGCGATCAAGGGCTGGCAGATCAACAACATCTACTCCGTCGGCATCTCGCAGCTTACGCCTTACCCTTACGCCATCGCGGCACTGCAAGCAGCGGGGATGGACGAGGACGCGCTGTGGGCGACCGAACTCTCCAGCGCTCTTCCGGAGCCTTTCGAGGAGGTGCTGGACCCGGAGAAGATAAGGCCGCAGTACCCGAACGGTTTCCGGGGCAAAGCGGGTTTCAGCTACGTCTACGCGCTCGAGCATGGCTCGCCGAGCGACAAGGGCGGGACGCGCTCGCAGATCATGCTGCTCGAGGACGGCGTGCCGCTGACGGGGCATGCTGCGCACATGAAGATCATCGAGGAGGGCGGGGGCATCTTCAGCCACTGGGGCGCGCGAGGGCTGATCTTCTCCAGCTCAGACAACACCGACCCGCGCACCAACGGGCGGGAGTACCGCGTGGTCTATCCGTGGCAGGAGTGAAGGCGCGGGAATCGGCAATCGGGGCAACGGCTACGACGGCAGACTGCACACAATGTGACACGGGCGCCCTCGCCCGTGTGCCGTTTCGGATGCAGAATGACCGGTGCCGCTGCAAAGACAGAACGATCTGAGAATGTTCGGGGCATCATTTACGCGAACGGGTGATAGCCATGGCCGCAGGGAACCGCAGTGTGCTGGTCGTACTCGACAGTCGCAGGGCAGAGGCGCGCCGCTCCGCCGATCACACCGTCTTCGCCGCTCTGGATCACTTCGGCATGGTCTGGGAGGTGCTCGATGGCGGCGACTACATGGGCGCGATCCCGGCTTACGTCGCCCCGCGGGCGCTCTACGTCATCGCTCACGACGGCGCGGGGGCGGGGCTTAAGCCGGAGGAGGCGCGGCAGATAGCCGATGCCGTCGCTGAGGGCGCAGGGCTGGTGAGCTTCGACCGCCGGCCGCAGGAGTGGCCCGAGGCGCTGCGGGCGCTACTGCCCGCGGACCTCGGCGAGACGCGCACCGGCCTCCTGCGCTTCGCGGGCGAGCCGACCTTCATCAGCTTCGGCCACCCGGAGGGCGAGGAGGTTGAGCTGGGCGAGGAGATCGCGGCGCTCACTGTCGTACGCGATGAACGCTGGCGGCCGCTGGTCACCGATGCCGAGGGGACCACCGTCATCGCCAGCGTCACCGCCGGCAAGGGCCGCATCGTGGTCTTCGGCACCGGTGAGGAGCTTTACGCCGAGGGCGTCTTCGGCCATGTCCGCGGCATAGACGGACTGATGTGGCGGGCGATGGTCTGGGCGGCGGCGAAGCCCTTCGCAATGCGCTGCGTGCCGCCCTTCGTGACCGCGCGGATGGACGACTGCAACGGCGCGCACAGCGCCTTCGGCTACGTTGACATCATGAACCGCTTCGGAATCAGCCCCAACCTCGGCCTGTTCATCGACGAACTGGGGCCGACCGACTGGGCCGCGGCGAAGAGGCTTTACGACAGCGGCGGGGCGGACTTCTCCATGCACGCCTTCCGTGATGACTTTTACATGGCGCGGCCGGAATACAAGCCTTGGGCGGTGCTGCCGGACAAGCCTGACCTCTCCAACGGCGGCAAAGAGACACTCTTCGAGGGCCTCTCGCTGGATCACTACACCGGCCTCGATCTTTCTGCGGAGACTGTGCGCAACAACTTCCGGCGGATGGATGAGGCCTTCGAGCGCGCGGGCATCCGGCACAGCCGTGTGCTCAACGCGCACTTCGGCGAGATCGGCTGGCAGGCGGTGGTGCCGTTCCTCGAGCGTGGAGTGGATATGCCCTGCAACAACTCCGTCATCGGCCAGCTCTACAGCAACCAGCCCGTGTGGAGACCGCGGCCCTACGGCATCCGCGGCCTGACCGGGCGGCATGGTCTCATCATGGATCGCTGCTGGCAGCATCCCGGGATGACCTTCATCAGCATGAGCGTCTCGCATGCGGGCAAAACTCACATGAAGAGCGACATCCTCAGCGGGCGCGTGCCCTTCCTCACCGAGTCCGAGACGCCGAAGCTGGATGAAGCCGCACAGGCCGGCGTCGAGAACATCAAAATGGGCCTCGACGCACTGGGCTTCGGCCTGCTGATGACACACGAGGAGCGCATCAACGCCATCAGCCCGGAGGACTGGGACTACGTGGTGACCTCGATCGTGCGCGGGCTGGATGACTGGGACACGGAGTATGCCGGCCGCGAACACGTCGGGGTCATCTGCAAGCGCCTGATGGACTCGGCGCTCGTGCGGGCAAACGTGACGGACGCGGGCCTGCAGTGCGAGATGATCGGGCAGACCGACGGGCCCTCACCGCTGACCGTCTGGGAGAACGAGGGCGAAGGCTGCGTGCGGCGCGTGGTCGAGGTGGATACGCTGGATGGCTTCAGTGTGGTGAACGTCTGAACCGCCGCGGCACCTCCGGGAGATGATTCGATGACGCTGCGATTGGCGGCAGTAGCGGCGCTGATGGCGCTCACAGCCATCGCTGCGGCGATCGAACTGCCGCTGGAGGAGGGCTTTGAGCGAGAGCTTGACGCCATGCGCGACGAGGGCTGGGTGGTGCGCTCCTCCGCCTCGATCAGCGACGCGGTGGCCCGCTCCGGGGAGCGTTCCCTGCGGATGGACGTGGGCGACGACCAGCGGCGTTACATGGAGCTTTACATCCCCGTCGAGGCGGGCAAGCAGTACTCCGCCGAGGCGTGGATCCGCACTGAGGGAGTGCGCAGCCACCCGCGTGGGGGCAGCAACCGCGGCGCCGTGATCTTCCTGCAGTGGGCCGATCATGACAGGAAGCACGTGAGCGGCGGGAGCTTTCCGCGCGGCCTCTTCGGCGACAGGGACTGGACGCGTCACGAGGTCTCCTTCACCCGCCCGATCCCGGAGAACGTCGGCTACCTGCATCTGTTGCTGGGCATCGAGGGGCAGGGGACCGCGTGGTTCGATGACGCGGTGGTGCGCGAGGTGCAGGCCGGGTGGGACGGACCGGAGGTCGTGCAACCCAACGAGGGCGCGACGCTGCAGACCCGGCGGCCGTTGATCGAGTGGACGGATCTTTCTCCCGGCGGCGTCGGCTACCTCGTTGAGCTTTCGCGCGATCCGGTCTTCCCTGCCGCGGAGACGCTGGTGGTGGAGGCGGAGGGCACCAGCGCGCGGCTGGCTGAGTGGCTGGAGCCGGGGCAGTGGCATTTCCGCATCATTGCGCAGATGACTCGCGACACGATGATGCCGCCCGCGCGGGCACACTCCTTCACCATCGCCGCCGATGCGCTCGCGTGGCCGCCGGAGGTGACGCCGCGCTGGGCGTGGTCGGATCAGCCGCGGCCGGAGATGGCGGTCGCCATCGGTCCCGCGGGCACTGAGGCCGAGATCGCGGTGACGGTGGACGGCGAGGCGGTGGAGGTCATCGCGCGCGAGGAACAGCTTCTGCGCTTCCGGCCCGCCGCAGATCTCGCGGAGGGGATCCACGAGGTACGGGTCGAAGCCACGGGCGCGGGCGAGCCGGTAGTGATCGAGGCGATCTTCTGCAACAAGGAGCCCGGCAGCCGCGTGAGCTTCCGCGCCGACCGCGTCACGCTGGTAGATGGCGTACCGTTCTTCCCGCTGGGCGCCTACCGCGACCCGAGCGACCGCATTGACGAGGTGGCGGGGCTGCTGGAGGCGGGCTTCAACCTGACGCATGACTACCTCTTCGAGCACCAGCCACTGCAGACGCCCGAAGTCGCGCGGGAGTACCTCGACCTGATGCACGAGCACGGCATCAAGGTCTTCCTCGGGCTCAACCGCGTGAAGCTCGCGGAACGTGATCTCGCGTGGGTGCAGCGCTTCGTGGCCGAACTGATGGATCACCCCGCGCTGCTGACGTGGTATCTCGCCGATGAGCCGGAGATTCGCGGGTTCACTCCATCTGATATGCGGCGGATACATGAGGCGGTGCGGATGGTTGATCCGTTCCATCCTACCAGTGTGGTCTACTGCCGGCCGGGGAGCTTCGCCGAGTGGGCCGATGCGCAGGACATCCACTGGAACGATCCCTACCCGCTGCGCCCCAGCGGTCCCGACCGTCCGCTGACGATGGTGGAGGAGTGGGTGAAGCTCGGGCGTGATGCGGTCGGACCGGACCGGCCGCTCTGGACGGTGCTGCAGGGGCATGACTACCGCTGGAGCAACGCCGAGCAGGCGCGTGCGGAGATCGGCACCCCGGATAAGCCAACGCGGGAGCACACCCGCGCGATGGTCTTTCTCTCACTGGCGGCCGGCAGCGATGGGCTGATCTGGTACTGGTGGCCGAAGAGCCGCTATCACATCAGGGACGATGCGCCTCAGAAGTGGGCGGGCATCGTGGAGACGGTGCAGCTTCTGCACAAGCTCATGCCGTGGCTGACGGCCGAGCCGACCGCCGACGATGAGATGGCAGCGCCCGAGCCGCTGCGCGTCTGGTCGCGCGAGGTGGATGGTGTGCGCGTGGTCGCAGTGGTCAATGCCTCCGACGAGGTGACGGAGCTTCGCGCGCCGATGGAGGATGGGGCGGAGGGGCGGTTGCTGGACTTCGAGAGCGGCGTGGCGGTGGAGCTTGTCGAGGGGCAACTGCAGGCGCGGCTTGAGCCGTGGGAGGTGCGGATCTACCGGTGGTAGAGGCATGGTCGGCGAATCATTGGACGGCACGGTTGCGATTGTTTGGACAATATCTTCTTCAGCGCGGAGGTATCACAGCAGTATCGTCGAATGCCCACCGGGATGTAGATCATCGGCGAAGAGGAGTGTGTTCGATGCGAAGAGGCTTTACACTGATCGAACTGCTCGTTGTCATTGCGATCATCGCCATTCTGGNNCGATCCTGTTCCCGGTCTTCGCACGAGCCCGCGAGAAGGCGCGGCAGACGAACTGCCTGAGCAACACCAAGCAGATCACGCTCGGCATCATGCAGTATGCGCAGGACTACGACGAGATGATGGTGGTCAATGCTGTCGCTGTCTACGACTTCGCGGCCCCGGATGGGACGCCAATCCACATCGTGCCCGACTCCGCGATGCTGTGGATGTATCTGGTCTATCCCTACGTGAACAACGTGCAGGTCTACACCTGTCCCTCATACAACGACGGCTGGAGTGCATCGGTCTACGACGGAGGCTGCGGCTACGGCAAGAACACCTACCTGAACAACTTACCAATGGCGCGGATCGACCAGCCGGTGAACACCATCCTGATTACTGATTGCAACTACTATCTGGCGGACTGGGACGTGAAGACCGACGGGGATTCCTCGGCCGGGAATGATAACGCTTCCCCGCCACGTGATTGTCACAACGAGGGCGCGAACTTCGGCTTCTGCGACGGGCATGCGAAGTGGATGAAGGGTGGCACGGCGGGGTGGCTTGATGGCCAGGATCACAACCCGCCGACCGGCATGGCGCCCGCGGGCATTGACTACTGGAGCCCCAACAAAGCCGCGCCGATCACCTCCAACACCTGATCGCACACCCCTACGAGGAGCATTGCTGGGGGAGAAGCGCACGAGGTCGGCCCGACGGTAGTTTGGAAACGGGCCGACCTCGTGCAGCTTGCTCCGCAACCTGCCCTCGTGCGGCCCGTCCCCCGACTTTCCCCCGCATACCTACCAGGAGTCCAGGCGCCCTCGCCTGGACCCGGTCCTCCGCACCGCCGACGTCGTGGCCGTCGCCCCCTCTCCCGCCCCACTTCGCGCAGCGAAGTGCAGGGGGAGGGAGGAGTAGCTTGCGCAAGCAAGCTACGGGGGAGGGGCAGTCGTTCGTCGACCGCGTCGCTTCGCGCCGCCCCCTGCGAGGGCGCAGGGGCCACAACAGCAAACAACAACGACAACGGCAACGGCACAGGTCGCCGCGGGGGCCGATCTCTCCAACGACATAAGTCAACGGCTGACGACGCCGGACGTTCTGCACCTGCGTACTGTGGGCCGGGGTGGGACCTCCCGGTCGGAGGGGCTGGCGCGGGTTTTCTTCAGGAGCGCAAAATCTGACCGTCGCTAACGATTGGGTCCTCCCCCTCGCCGGGACGGAGAGGGGGCCGGGGGGTGAGGTGCCGTTGTACGACCGCGTCGCTTCGCGCCGCCCCCTGCGAGGGCGCAGGGGCCACAACAGCAAACAACAACGACAACGGCACAGGTCGGCGCGGGGGCCGACCTCTCCAACGACATAAGTCAACGGCTGACGACGCCGGACGTTCTGCACCTGCGCCAGCAGTCCAGAGGAATGGCGTTCACCGCGGCGAAGAACTGCCCGTTGGCTCTGGTAATGCAGGCGTAGGGAGGGTTCTGAGATGCCCGCTGTTGAGAGCGTGTTCGAAGTAAAGACTCCCCAGCCACTCCACGTAGTCCCGACCCGCGGCCTTGAGGTCACCATCTATGACACCGCCGGGGAGATGGGCCTCGCCAGCGCGATTGCCATCGCCGCCGAGCAGTGCCGCCTCGTCGCCGAGCGCGGTGAGACCAGCCTGCAACTGATGGCCGCGCCGTCGGCGTTCCCATTCTACGAAGCATACGTCGGCCTCGCGCGGCTTTCGGGGGAGTTGCAGCAGGCGATCGGGCAGACGCACTTCTTCCAGTTCGACGACTACCTGCTGCCGGCGCACCACCAGGCCTCGTTCCGGCATCTCCTCACGCACCACCTCTTCGGCCCGCTGGAGGAGTGGTATGACGCGAAGAAGGTTCATCTCTTCCAGCCGGACCTCGGCGACCCCGCGGAGGAGTGCGAGAGATACACGTCGCTTCTGCTTGAGCATGGTCCCGATCTGATGCTCAAGGGCCAGGGCGAGGATGGGCACTGGGGCTTCCACCAGCCCGGCACTCCCATTGACGCCGACCCCGGCTTCATCACGGTGAAGATGAACGAGATGAATGTCGCGCAGCAGATGCGCGACCATCCGACGCTCTTTCGCCAGCCCTCTGATGTGCCGGCGGAGGCGTATACCGCCAATGTGCCGCTGTTCATGCGCACACGCGAGCTGGTCGAGGACAACGTCCCTCAGGCCTCGAAGGCCTACGCCATTCGTCGCCTCCTACGCGACGGATGTCATTGACGCCTGCTGCCCGTCAAGCGCTCTCAAGGCGCACCCGAACGCCGTCGCACGCACGACGATGGCGGCAGGTTGGGCGCTGGTGGAGTATCACGAGCAGGGGCGGCTGTCGGCGGACGCGATGGCGAAGCTCGACGAAATCTGGGAGACCCCCGGCGATCTGCAGGCTACCGAAGCCAAGCAGCGCTTCATGCGGGAGTCCTTCGCAACACTGGGGATTGAACATGACTGAAGTGCAGATGACTCGCGGCTACGCCGACCAACTGCGCGCATCGATGGAGGAACACGCCGCGCTACCTGCCATCAGCTTTCCGGAGGAGGCGCTGACCTACGGCGACCTCGCGCGGCGGCTCGGAGGTGTCGCGCGAGTTCTTGCCGACGCCGGGCTGCAGCCGGGCGAGGTGCTGGCGCTTTACACCTCAGACAAGCGCGCGCTGCTGCTGGCCGACCTCGCGGCGATGCTCATCGGCGCAGTCTCGCTGCCGCTGAATGAACGCTTCACCGAGCCTGAGATGCGCTACTACCTCGAGGACAGCGGCGCGTCGCTGGTGCTGACTGATGACGCCGGTCGCGCCACGGTGGAGTCCGCCGGAGCCGAACTGCCAACCTTCCGCGGCATCATCGACACGGCGCAGGTGCTGGAGGCGGGCGAGGCGCCGCTGCCTGATGCACATATCGCGGCGACGGATCCGGCCTTCATCCTCTACTCCTCCGGCACCACCGGTAGGCCCAAGGCGGTGCTGCACTGCCATGACAACCTTGCGGCGGCAGTCACCGCGCTCCGCGATACCTGGGAGATCGGTCCTGACGACCGCCTGCTCAACTGCCTGCCGTTCTATCATATCCACGGGCTTTCGTTCTGCGCGCACATGATGCTGCTTTCCGGCGCGGAGATGGTGGTGCAGCCGAGCTTCCACCCGCGCCGGACACTTGAGGCGCTCTGCGACTGCACGGTGCTCTTTGCGATCCCCACGTTCTACTACTCGTGGCTTGACCACCGGTTTTTCCGCGAGATGGCGCCACAGCTTGGAGGAGTCCGGCTCTTTACCGCCGGCTCTGCGCCGATACGTCCGGAGGTGCTGCCCGAGCTTGAGGAGATACTCGGCCGCCCGATCACGAACCGCTACGGGATGACCGAGTCGCACGTCATCACCAGCCTGCCGCTCGGCGTCTCATCGCTGGAGGGCTCCTGCGGCGTGCCGCTACCGGGCGTCGAGATGCGCATCGTGGACGACGCCGACCGCGATCTGCCGGTGGGGGAGACCGGGCAGATAATCATCAGGGGCCCGAACCTCTTCCGCGACTATCGCGGGCGCCCGGAGGCGACCGCCGAAGCCTTCGCGGACGGATGGTTCCATACCGGCGACCTCGGGCGGCTGGACGACGCGGGCTATCTCTATCACTGCGGGCGCTGCCAGGAGATGATCATCACCAGCGGGCACAACGTTTACCCGCCGATGGTCGAGAAGGTGCTCAATGCCCTGCCGGGGGTGCGCGAGTCGGCGGTCTTCGGCCTGCCCCACCACCGGCGCGGCGAGATGGTGGCGGCGGCTGTCGTCTGCGACGGCGTGAAGCTGACCGAGCAGGAGGTGCGGGCGTGGTGTGCGGAGCGGCTTGTTGATCACTCGGTGCCGGTGGAGGTCTTCTTCGTCGAGGAGCTGCCCCGCAACACCATGAGCAAGGTGCTCAAGCGGGAGCTTCGGGAGCGGTGGGGAGGGCCTGGGTCGTCCACCTGAGCAGAGAGGCGCCGTGGGACGGCTGACGAAAAAACGCCGCCACTCAGAAGCTTCAACTGAGTGGCGGCGTTGTGTTGGTGTCGCAGCAGACTGGGACTTGCGGCCTCACGACCGTCTTCGGCGGTACAGGCGCATTGCGCCGGCACCAAGGCCTGATGCAAGCAGCAGCATCATCGTCGCCGGTTCGGGTGAATGACCCTCGTCGGCAAGCTGCTCCTCGTCCTGCCAGGTGTCATCAGGGTCGACCGGAGGCAGCAGGTCGTTGGAACCGCCATCTACGATATTGTCCCCACCTGACGGCGGAGGCGGTATCGGCGGCGGATCAAGCGGCGGTGCCGTCGGCAACTGCACCGGCGGCTTTGGTCCAGCCGGAGGCGGCGTCACCGGCGGTCCCACCGGGGGCTGCGGTCCAGCCGCAGGCGGTGTCGCTGGCGGCTCCACCGGTGGCTGCAGTCCGGACGCAGGCGGTGTCGCAGGCGGCGTCACCGGCGGTTCGCCCGGCGTCTGCGGTCCAGCCGCAGGCGGCGTCACCGGCGGCTCGGGTGAAGACGCGGGTGGCGTGATTGGCGGCGCGTCCTGAGCGGGAGGTTCCCCATTCGGCGGATCGCCTCCGTTGGTGCCGCCGTCATCCACCGGGGCCGGAGCGCCCGGCGTACCTCCGGGAGAGGCACTCGGTCCGTCCGGTCGTGTGATGTCGTAGTTAGTGTTGTCGGCGATCTGCGGCGGCGACGATGAGGTGGAGTTGCCATTGCAGCCCACCAGCACCGTTGCCGCGAGCGCCAGGCCGACGAGAAGTCGGATCTTCACAGGTACCATCGAATTCCTCCTTCAAGAAAGTCTTGTCGAGTTGGTTGAAAGCGGAAAGCATTCCGCCGGCACTATGCCAGTAGCCTCACCTCTCTTCTTCTGCTGTTGTAGCTGCAAAATCTCATGACGGCGCTCCCGCATAGGCGCGCGCGGGGTTTTCTGCCGCCGCCCGATCCGAATACCACTCGACTGCGCGCTCGAGGCCCTCTCGGAAATGTACCTGCGGCTGATAGCCGAGTACCTCGCGAGCGCGAGAGATATCCGCGAGGGAATCCTTCACGTCGCCAGTGCGGGGCGCGGTATACTCAGGCTCAATGCGGGTGCCGAGGATCTCGTTGAGGTCCCGCACGAGGTCGTTGAGCGACGACTGGCGGCCACAGGCGATGTTGAAGACCTGCCCCGCTCCATCATCCGCGGTGGCGGCGAGAATGTTGGCGTGTATTACGTTCGCCACGTAGGAGAAGTCGCGTGATTGCTCCCCGTCGCCGAAGATCGTGGGGCTCTCGCCCGCCATCATCTTTGTGATGAAGAGAGGTATCACCGCAGCGTATTGTGACGCCGGATCCTGCCGCGGACCGAAGACGTTGAAGTACCTCAGCGCCACCGTCTCCAGCCCGTAGACCTCGTGGAACGCCCGCAAGTAGCTCTCACCGGCGAGCTTTGAGCCCGCGTAGGGCGAGATCGGCTGCTGGAGCATCGTCTCTCGCTTGGGCAACTCGCGGTTGCTCCCGTAGACGGAGGAGGACGAGGCGAAGACGACGCGCTTGACGCCGCTGTCACGGGCGGCCAACAGGACGTTGAGCGTTCCGCCGACATTCACTTCATTGCTCGCCACCGGGTCCTTCACCGACCGCGGGACCGACGGCAGCGCGGCCTGGTGGAGCACGTAGTCCACGCCATCGAACGCCGGAATGATCGCCTCAAGATCGCGGATGTCGCGCTCGAAGAACTCGATCCGGTCCTCGATGCCGGCGAGGTTCTCGCGCCGTCCGGTCGCCAGGTTGTCCAACACCCGAACCCTCTCGCCTTTCGCGACCAGTTCGGTCGCGAGATTGCTGCCGATGAAGCCTGCCCCGCCTGTCACCAGGTAAGTCGCCATCTGTCCTCTCCCTTTCCTCATCGTGCCATCGCGTCAGACAATCACCATTCCGGCGCCCTCGGGCGGATAGTAGGGCCGGGCCTCGAAGCCATACGCATCGAGGCAGTCGGTCAGCGCCTCCACCCCGCCATCCTCCACGAGTATCATCGCCGATCCTCCGAGTCCCGCACCGGCAAGCTGTGCCCCCTTGACGCCGGGCACCGTGCGCGCGGCGTCGACGATCAGGTCCATCTCCGGTGTGCTGCAGCGGTACATCCCGGGCTGGCGGTGCAACTGCGCGCGCTCCATGCGCGCTGCGTCACCGCTCCTTACGTCGGCTATCAGCCCGTCGAGATAGCTGTCGGAGACCTCGTAATCCCATGACTGCGGCTGCATCGCCGGGTCATGCGAGATCACGCGGTCGCCGTCGTGCGAAGTGTACCATAGCGCCCCGAAGCCGTCGGCGTCGCCGGCGCTCAGGTACTGCGCGCAGCGCAGGCTCCGCTCGCACTCCGCGAGCCCAAAGAGCGTCACGCCGCGCACATCGAACTCGGGGTGCTCATCCTCCAGCCCCGAAAGCAGGTTGCGCAGTTTGTCGCAATCGGCGCTCTCGAACGGCCCGTAGCCGCTGAGCAGCTCATCCACCGTGAGGCGCGCGGGCAATTGCTTGAGCATGCCGTAGAGCTCATCGAGCCGTATGCCGAGGTTGCTGCATGATACGTCCCTGAGGTGATGGATCGACCCCGCGAAGGCCGGGTAGAGCTGTCGCAGGATAAGTTCGCCCGCGACATAGCCCAGGATGCGGAGGTTGAACTCAGCACGCGCCCCCTCGCTCTTGCGCGCCGAGATGCCCGAGTTGCAGACCATCAGCCGGTGGCCCTCAAAGAACGGGAGGAACTCGTGCACCTCGAAGGGGAAGAAGCCGATGTGAGCGACCTGCCCGCGCCTGCCGAACTTGATGGCGGCGTGGTCGCCGTTGCCACCGCGTGTGCCGACGAACCACTCGCCCTCGCCACAGAGGTCCACGAGCAGGTTGGCGCGCACCGGCAGGCTGTTGCGACTCACCACGGCCTCCGCGGCCGCCACCACTATCGCCGAGGATGAACTGAGGCCCGAGCCCATCGGGATCGTGCCGTTCGCGACGAGGTTCAGCCCCTGCAGCGGCCGGTCCTTGAAGCGCGACTGCAGCCGCAGCGTCGCCGCCTTGACGTAATTCTCCCAGTGCCCGTTGCTCACCATCGCCAGCGTCTTGGGGCTGTTCACGCAGTTGAGCCAGTCGCCCCAGTCGAGGTGCGCGATCTGTTCGCCGATCGAGAAAGAGGCGGGGCTGAACAACCTGTTGCAGTTGCGCAGGTCGATCACGTCATCATCCCGCGGCGAAGCGATCAGGATGACCTCGTCATCAATTGCCACCACGTTGATTCTGCCGCCGCGATGGTCTATGTGCCGGCCCAGCAGGTTGATCCGGCCCGGCGAGCGCACGATGAAGACCTCATCGTCGGCGCTATGATGGCCAGCGTAGGTCGCCAGCGCGTCGAGATACTGCCGGCGCTTGTTGTCGTGCAGATCGCTGCGATCCCCGTAGGTCTCGCGCATGAACTGCTGCGTCTCCGGCGCGTTCTCTTCGAACAGCCGCTGCCAAGCCGTCACCGGGCGCAGGGAGCGATCGTGCAGAAAGCGCGGGCTTTCAACAAGCCCGAGAACGTCGGATTCGACCTCGGCGCGCATGGTGCGCTCGACTGCGGCGAGCTCCTCGGGCGTGTTGAACGCCAGCGCGTCATCGGGGTGCTCGATCTTCACCGTCGTGACGCCGAAGCGCGCGGCGCCGTCTTCGTCCTTTGCCTCGACCAGCGCACGCACCGCGTCCGTGATGTACTCCTCGCCCTGGGCGTTGTTCTGATCGAGGTGCCGCAGGCCCTCATACAGCGCCGGGGCGCGGAAGAGGTAGGACGACAGGTTGACGTCGGACGTCAGCGCCTCCGCCTCGGATGCCGGCATGTCGCGCACCTGCCCGTTGTCCGGCAGGTGCAGCGTACTCATCTCCTCCAGCGGGTCGAGCAGCTCGTTCAGCTCCGCCGCCGTGATGCGGTCGCAGGTGGTCAGCACCGAGTACAGCTCGCCGCATGCCTTCGCGGCCTTCTTCGGGCTGGCGATGCGCGCATTGACCGCCTCGAGCAGCGAGCCGCACGAAAGCGCCTCGCCGTTGGAGCCGGCGTAGCCGCGGAGATCGGCGACCACGGTCGAGAGGCCGATGTCGGTGGTCTCAACGATTCCCGCGACTTGCCCGTTGGCCTGATAGACAACGCGCCCGGAGGTGGGGCCGTCGGCCTTGTCACCGACCAGGAAGGCGCAGTCGGCGTCGGTCTCCTTCGCGTGGGCGATGAGGCGCTTGAGCGCGCGGGGTCGCAGGAGGCGGTCGCCCGCCACCACGAAGACCCGGCCGTCAAAGCCGGTGTCCTCGAGCACACGCGCGCCACAGCGGGCCGCGTGGCCGGTGCCCAGTGGCTGAGGCTGGTAGGCGAAGGTGACGTTGGGGAAACGCTCCCCGGTCATCTCCACCACCTGCTCGCCGAGGTCGCCGATCACGATGATGTGATGGTCAATCCCGCAGTCCTCGTAGATCTGCAATGCTCGCAGGATGACCGGAACCCCGGCCACCTCGAAGCATACCTTGTGTTTTGTGTCCGATCTCATTCGAGTCCCGCGCCCACCGGCGAGGATCATCGAAAAGATGGTGTCCTGTGGCACCAGGGCCACCTCCAGATTCTTCCGACCCGTCGTGCGATTGAGTTCAGCGTCTATTGCGACTTCAGCACGGCCTCGATCTGCGGCATGATCACGTCCGGCGAATGAAAGCTTCGGACGTGATCCCAGCACCGATGCCGGTACTCCTCGTTGTTCTCACACACATGTTTCACCGCGGCCGCAAGCTCCGCTTTGTCCGAGCAATGCAGCCCCAGATCGTGCTCAGCTATCACATCATCAGGATCGACCGTCGAGACAACCGGTCGTCCGTGGCTCCACGACTGCAGGAAAGTGTTGGGAAAGCCCTCCACTGTTGAGGTGCAAAGGTAGGCCGTGGCGCGCTTGAAGTGGTCGTCAATGTGGCTAAACGGAACGAAGCCGAGTATCTTCACGTTGCTCATCTCGCGTCCCCGCGCGACCACTTCCTCGTAGAGCGTGGCGTCGTCGTCGGCCGGGCCGCCGGCAAGCACGAACGTGATCTCCGGCAGCTCCTCGGCTACATCCAGCACAAGGTGCGGGCGCTTAAGGCCGCGCATGGTAGCCGCCCAGAAGACCTCGGGAGGACTGGCCGGCGGGTCCGGCACCGGCATCGGCGCCGCCCAGATGTTCCGGATCAGGACGCTGTCGCGCCCATGCCGGTCCATCATCGCCTCCTGCTGCTCTTTCGTCTGAGCCACGATCGCGTCGGCATGCAACATGCCGTAGCGGGCCAGCCAGCGCTCGCGCAGCGGCAGCCGCGACCTCTTCGGATCATCGCAGTAGGGGTCTGTCGCCGACGCGAGCCAGAGAATGAAGCGGCGATCGTGGCTGGCGCAGTAGCGCGCGATTACCCCGTTCTGCCATCCGGCGCCGCGCTGCATGTAGATGTCCGCATCGGCCGTCTCGATCAGCCGGCGGCAGGACGGCATGGTGCTGGTGAAGAAGCGCAGTCCGGGGACCTGCAGGCCGGACTTGCGCCGGCTCACCAGCCTGATGCCTTCGGACTGATCCGGCAGTTCAGTGTCATCGTAGCTCTCGAAGGCGAAGGTGATCGGCCAGCCACGGTTGGCGAGGCCGCGCGCTATCTGCGCGAGCTGAAGCTCCGCGCCGCCTGCCCGGCCATGGCCGCTGCCGAGTAGCATCTCCGGCACCGCGCGCCCCGTGTGCAGAAGGCAGATGCCCCCGCCGCCATGCCACGCCGCGCTGGCGACTTCGGCAAGGGGTCTCGCGGGCGCCTGAGCTGCGCCCCAGGCTGTGTCGGCGCCTACACTCGTCACCATGTCTCATTCACCGGAAGTGACGTCTCCTCGAGCAGAGACGCGAGCACATCCTCGAACCTGCGCCCCATCTGCTCGATGCTGTGATGCTCATCCACGTAGCGTCGCGCGCGCTCAGCGAGCCTCTCGCGCTCCTGCGGCGCCTGCATCAGGTCCCGGATCTTGTCTATGCCATCGGCGGCGGACCTGAAGCGGCAGCCGATCTCGTTGCGCGAGATCACCTCGTCCGGGTCACACGTGCTCGCTACCGGCACCCCTGCCGCCCACGCCTGCAGGAAGATGTTCGGGAAGCCCTCCTCCAGCGGATCGGAGGTGCTCAGCAGCAGGCTCGCCTCGCGGAAGAGCGCGGGCGTCTCCTCATAGGGCACGAAGCCCCGGTAGTCCACGTTAGGCAGCTTGCTGAGTTCGCGCCTGACGCGCTTGTAGTAGTCGGGGTAGCTCTTCAGCGGCCCGCCGGCCATGACAAACTGCACGTCCGGCAACCACGCGGCGATCTCCAGCAGCATCTCCGGCCTCTTCTTCGGCTGGATCGAGCCGATCCAGAGCACGTAGCCGCCATCCTGCGCCCGGTGCGGCTGCTCCTCCACGGGGAACGCGTTGCGGATCAACACGCCGGGGCGTGAGAAGTGCCGCTCCAGCAGCTCTCCCTGCTCGTCGGTCTGCAGGATCACCGCGTCCGCCGAACCGATGCCCATCGCCGCCGGGAGTCTCTCCGCCACCGGCAGCGAGGAGATCCACGGGATCCCGTAGAGGGCGTCCACGTTCTTTGCGAACCAGAAGACGTAGGGCCGGTCATAGCTTTTGCACCACGCCGCCACCACGCCGGCCTGCCCGGTCAATCCACGACAGACGTAGACGTCCGCGTCCACCTCAGCCAGCGACCGCCACAGGCGGTTGGCGTCACGCAGCGCACCGCCCGGTGTCTTCTCTTCGCCCTCGCGCGGATAGGCCTTGATGGCCCTCGTCCCGTCCTCGGTCACGATCTCCGATTGCTGGCCGTAGTCGCCCACCAGGAACGTCACGCCCCAGCCGTTGCTCCGGAGATAGTTGCTCAGCAGACTTAGCTGCAGTTCCGCCCCGCCCATCGCGTCCGGGCCTTCCCCGGTCAGAAGGCGCAGCATCGGTGGCCCGGTTGAGACGAAGCAGACCGAGCCCGTGCCACAGGAACGGGCCTGCCGCTCCTCATCCGAGCCGCGTGGGGCGGCTCGTTCAGCGGCTACTCGTTCGTCTGTGCCGATGCTCATGAAAGCTGCTCCCTCGCGGGCGGCACTTCATATTGTCGGCGCTCTGCAGCGGCGCCGCCCTCGGTGATGAAGTCGAGCGCCTCCGCGGCGTTGAGAAAGCGCAGGTGCACCTCGCGCCGCCGCGCGAGATCCACCAGGCGCGTCACATTCGTCCTGAAGTGCTCCCCGCTGTTGGCCATTCCCGCATGATCGCTGAGCAGTTCGTCGGGATGGAAGGCCGTGACCAGCAATGCTCTCTGCTGCGAGCGGGCAGCCGCAATGCGACTCGCCGCCAGCTTCCCGAAGACGTAGGGGTGCCCGGTTATGTATGCTTTCAGCGGCTCCGACAGGTGTGACAGCTCCGAGACCGACTCCGACAGCGGTCGCCTCGGGATGCGCCTGAGGGCGGCGATTGCCGAGAGAGCGGGCGATCGGAAGACGGACATCGGAAGCTCCACCAGTTCGCCCTCTCCGTCCCCCGCCGGTTGCCGGTAGTCGAAGTAGGAGGGCACGTAGGGCTCTTCGGGCGTGCCCCGCCAGTCGATGTGACAGAGGAAGTCGCTGCCGTAGCGATCCGGCCCCCCCGGGGTGAAGCGGCCCGGGATGGCGGAGAAGTCAACTGCCACCTTCAGCTTCCGCATCACATTCATGCTCGCGTTGTTGTGAAACTCCCAGCCCATCCGGCTGGTGCGGGGAGACCGGCGCAGCCCCTGCGCCAGCGCATGATGCCCGCGGGTCAGGCAGTCCTCGATCCATCCGACGTCCTCGATCTCCTGATACCAGTAGCCGTCGCCGTCATCCCACCGCCACAGATGCGGATGCCACGCCAACTCGTCACCGGTCGCCTCCAACTGCTCCCAGGCCTCCGCGAACTGACCGTGACACCACCCGGCGCAGCCGTAGATATCCTCTATCTGCGCATCTGCGCGGATGCACCAGGTGATCCGCAGCGGTTTGCCGCTCGCGTCCGCGAACTCATCGGCGATCATCCGGGCATGAGCGATCCCTTCGCTCAGGCCGCGCCATCGCAGAGAGTCGAACGAGTCGTAGCGCGTCCCGCCGTAGCGAGGGCGATCGGGGTCGGCGTCGCAGCCGATGACAACGCCCAGTTCAGGTGTCGCGGCGTCCGTGATCATCACGCGATCAGCCTTTCGAACAGCTCCAGCAGTCTGTCGCAGTGAAGCTCCGGCGAGTAGTGTGTCTGCAGGCGCTTGCGGGCCGCATCGCCCATGGTGTGGCGCAGGGCGCTGTCGTCAATCAGTGTCTGCATCGCGCCCGCAAGCTGCTCGGGGTTGTCATGTTCGCAGAGGATGCCGCAGTCCTCGGTGATCTGCTCTGGTATACCGCCGACATCGCTCGCGACGACCGGCTTCCCATGAGCGAAGCTCTCCAGCACCGCCATCGGGCAGTTGTCGAACCACCGCGATGGGACAACCGTGAAGAGACTCCCGGCGATCAGGCGGTCGAGGCTCTCGCGGTCCTGAAAGCCGACGAACTCCACGCGTTCCGCGCCTACGTCGGCCGCGAGTTGTCGCAACTGCGCCTCGGTACCGTCCACATCGGCCCCGGCGATCAGCACTCGCACATCGCGATCGAGCCTCGCCGCGGCCTTGATGAGCGTGTCAATGGCCTTCTCAGGCGCCACACGGCCGAAGTAGAGCACGTAGTCGCCCTCGGGCGCCCGCTCCGTCTGTGGGATCTGCCCGGGATAGAAGCTCTGCAGATGCACGATGCGGTCGCCGTCAAAGCCCGCCTCGATCAGCCGCTCGCGCATGAAGGCCGAGGGCGTGATGAACAGGTCCACGTTGTCGTAGATATGAAGCCACTTGTGCATGTACATCGCGCCCGCCCGTGCGGCACTGGCGGCGAATGAGGACTTCAGGCAGCGATGCTGCACGGCCTTCCAGTAGGAGCCCTTGATGCACTCGGTGCACATCTCGCCATGCCGGAGGAAGTGCAGTTCAGCGCACATGAGGTTGTAGTCGGGAACGCGCATAACCACCGGCAGCTCGCGGCAGGCGCAGGCGTCCAGGACGCTCGGCGACATGTAGTTGTATATGTTGTGGATGTAGGCGATATGCGGGGCGGTGTCATCAATCAGCCTTGCCGCCTTGTCCCGCGCTTCGAGCGAGTAGGTGGCCCTGCCCAGGAGCTTGAGCATCGCCAGCGGGGAGAGGCGCATCTGCTCGTAATGGCTCTCACCAGCACCGAGAGGGGGTGTGACGAAGTATTCGTCATACGTGTTGACGGCCGTCTTGTCGTAAGCCACGGTGAAGGGAATCCACTCATGCCCCCGCCGCTCCAGCTCCTCCATCAGAGCGAACAGGTAGGTGGCGGTCCCGCCTCCGCGCCACATGTACTTGTGTGCCAGCAACACCTTCATTAGCCCGCCTCTGGCCCAATCATGTTGGGCCCCCATCCACCATGAAACCGGCTGCTCTCGCGATAGCCAGAGCCCCCACGCGCCACGTCGACGCCCGGCCGATTCCGATCCGTTGCGCCTGTAATCTACCACGCGCCGGCAGAACGCGGCCTCACAATAAGATCACAGGGGGAAGGGCAGTGACGAAAGCAACGGCGACGGTGGCCGTGGCGTCGTTGCAGGGCGGGGGCCTGTACCCCGCCGCGCCGTTGTGGCCCCTGCGCCCTCGCAGGGGGCGGCGCGAAGCGGCGCTGTCGTTGCAGTTTACGGCTCCTCTATCCGTTGCCGTTCATGCATGTGGCACGAATGCCCTCACCCGTGCGTCGTGCCGCACGAAGCGAAATGCAGAGCGGCGCACATGTCCCGCCGGGGGCGGGATGGCACATGGAAGGCGTAAGGCTGCCGGAAGTGGTTGTCGTTGTGACCCTCGCGGACGCTGTGAAGCTATTGTGAGTTACCTCCCGGCTTCGGCATGCTAGACTGCTGCACAACGTAACCTCGGACAGATGATCCATGTGGTGGTGAGGGCCAGGGATGCTCTTCATCGGTGGCGGTTTTCGCGGCAGTCTTCCGTTCTCCATGCCACCTGGGGTGGTACTGCTGCCGCTGAGCAGGCAAGTGCCGACCGGGCTTGGCGTCATCCGCGGGTTGGGCCGGGCGGGCATACCTGTGATCGCAGTCGGTTCCGACCCCTATCCCCCCGCCGCGGCCTCGAAGTATGTGACCGTGTACATGCGTTTGCCCGATTACCGCGCGCGTGAGGCGGAGTTCGTGGAGGCGCTCGCTGATCTCGGCCGACGCCTCAACCCGCGAGGCGTCCTGTTCATCAGCGCCGACGACCAGGCGGCCCTGCTCGCACTTCATGCTCGCGAGCTTTCGCTCTACTGGCAGTTCGACTACCTCAGCACCAGCTCGCTCAACGCCTGCCTCAACAAGGCGCTGACCGCAGCGGTCGCGGAGAGCGCCGGCGTGCCCTACCCGCATACTGAGATCTGCGCCGATGAGGGCGCGATCGCCGCCGCGATCGCGTCAACGCCCACGCCGGCCATCGTCAAGCCCCTCGGCCACGCGGTCTGTACCGACGGCCATCTGCAGAGGCTGGATGGCTTCAAGCAGGCGCTGAAGGCGAAGGCCGTGCGCGCCGCGACGGCTGAGCAACTCGATCATGCGCTGAGGGCCTCCATCGGAGCGGGCGCACCGTGCATCGTCCAGCAGGAGATACCCGGGAGCGTGGAGGCGTCGCGCAGCGTGGGCGCATACATGGACCAGCGCCAGCAGGTGCTCGGAACATTCGCGGGCCGCAAAGTGCGCCAGTATCCCGCCGACATCGGCACCGGCACCCTCTGTGAGTCAGTGCCCGAGGAGCCGTCGCTGCTTGAGGCCTCCGTTGAGGTACTTCGGGCGGCCAACTACTCCGGCATAGCTGAGGTGGAATGGAAGCTCGACGCCCGGGATGGCAAGCCGTGGCTGATCGAGATCAATCCGCGGCCGTGGGCGTGGATAGCGGCGAGCGAGGTCGCCGGGGTCAACCTGGCACAGATCGCTTACTGCTCGCTGACCGGGAGCCAGATCCCCCGTCAGACGCAGCATAACGACGCGCCGAAGTGGGTGGATCTGTTGAGCGACTTCGACGGCTTCAGAGCCGCGCGGAGGCACGGCAATGGTGAGGCCATCACGCTGGGCCAGTACGGCGCGTCACTCTCCGGCCCCAAGGAGTACGCCTTCTTCGCCCGAGATGACTGGCGCCCCGGGGTCGAGCGGCTGCGGGATGAGCTCTCCGGACGCCTCCGCAAGATCAGCGGCAAGCACGATGGCGGCAGCCTCAACGGTAAGAAGGGGTAGTGGAAGCGATGGCGACCGCGCAGATCGAGGGTCGAATACAGCGAGTGAAGCAGGGCGTGCGGGAGATCGCCTACATGACGGGCGTGAGCAGTGGCTGCACTGGCTTTCTCAACGCCACCGACCGGCTCAACAGGACCGGCCTGTACGCATTCATCGGCCATCATGTGGTGCCGGTCGGTGAGGACGCTCACATTCTCAGCGCCGACCGGTTGTACGACCGGCTGGTGCACCTGCGCAAGCACTTCGACATGGTCAGCGCCGCTGAGGCACTCGCATGGCTGCGCGACCCCGAACCGGGCGAGCGACTGGCGACGATCACCTTCGACGACGGCTACCGCGACAACCTGACCGTCGGGCTGAAGGTACTTGAGGCCGCCTCCGCCCCGGCCACCTGCTTCGTCGCAACTGAGCCGATCCTGACCGGCAAACCGTTCTGGTTCGATCTGGTTCGCTCCGCGGTGGCAGAGGGCCCCAACGCGGCCATGTCGGTCCCGTGGGTGCGGGCCATCGCCGAGCAGGGCGGCCGGCACCTGGCCGACGCCCTGGTGCATGAACTGAATCAGCTTCCGCCGGCGGCGCGTGACGCGAGAGTGGCTGAGTTTGCGGACACGCTCGACTACGATATCGGGAGCATGCCGCCGCACCTGCAGCCGCTGAGCCCGGGAGAGCTTACCGACCTTGCGAGCAGCCCGCTGATCACGATCGGCGCGCACACTCACACGCACTCGACGGTCAGTTGTTGCAGCGAAGAGCAGCTTCGAGATGAACTGACGCAGAACGTTACCGCTCTCGAACAGCTCACCGGCAGGCGGCCTCACCTCTTCGCCTATCCGAAGGGCGCGACCGAGACATCTTCCTTCGAGATAGCGTCGCTGCTTGAGGAGGTGCAGCTTCAGGCGGCCTTCACCACACAGCGGCAGATCAACCGGATGAAGTCCGATCCGTGGCTGCTGGGTCGCTTCCCGCTTGGTGCCGGGCCGGTATCGCAATTCGCGTGGGAACTGATGCAGCTCAGCTTCTGACGGGAGACGAGCATATACGTCCATGGCAGACAGAGGCGCAACACAAAATATGAAGCTATCCAGCGGCGGACGCGTAGTCAGGGACACCGGCTATCTGCTCGCGGGGCAGGTAGTCGGCGGGCTGGTGGGGCTGGGCTTTGCGGCGTGGTTCGCCCGGCATCTGCCGGCCGATGAACTGTCCATGTGGCCCATCTGTGTCACGCTGGCCAGCATCGCTCATCCGCTGAGCAACGTTGGCACGCACACCTCCTTCATGCGCTCGATCCCGAAGCTGATCAGCCGGGGCGAGGATCAGGAGGCCGCTAGGATGCTGCGCTCGGGCCTGGTGTGGACGACGGCCCTGACGGTGCTGGTGTGCGCCGCGATGTACCTGGCGTCCGACGGCGTCAACCGGGTGCTGCTCAACGGGGAGCTGCCCGCGGGTCTGATGAACGTCATCGTGGTAGCGGTCTTCGCGCGGGCGATGGAGAGCCATCTCGAGTGGTTCCTGAACGCGTTTCAGGAGTACGCCATGCTCGCGACCGGCCGGACGATCGGGCGGATCCTCCGCGCCGTGGGCGCCTTTGTCATGTATCTGGTGGCGGGCATCGAGGGTAGCGTGCTTGGCCTCGCCTTCGGCTCCGTGGCCTGCGCTGTCATCTGCCTCTATGCGCTCTGGCGACATCTGCGACCGGCGCACGGCATCACGCCGGTCACCACGATACTACGCAAGTCCGGCCCGTTCTACCTGAGCCAGCTCTACAAGGGCGCAATGAGTCGCGCGGACTACATCCTTGTCGGCGCCTTCGGCGGCGCCGAGAGCCTCGCGCTCTACTACGTGGCGTATCGCGTCATAGAGCACCTGAAGGAGCTCGACACTTACGTGATGGAGGCGCTGACGCCGAAGCTTGCCGAGAAGGCCGCCGAGGGCCGGGAGGCCTCCGAAGAGGCGTTCACCAAGTGCAGCCGTTACTACTTCCTCGGGATGGTGCCGCTGCACCTCGGTCTGGCCGCTGCGGGCCCCGCCATCATCCGCGCCTACGCCGGCCCCGAGTGGTCTGGCGCTGGATTGATCTTCTCCGTGCTAAGCGTCTTCCTGGTGCTGGACGGCCTCTACGCGATCTATCGCCGGCAGATCGTGGTCGCCGGCAATCGCTGGCATACGCTGCTGATAGACGCCTCCAACCGCACTGTGGCGGTGGCGCTGATCGCCGTCTTCACCTACTACATGGGCAGCATGGGCGCGGCGATTGGACAACTGGCCACCGTTGTCATCCTACTGCCGATGAGCATGCTGCTGATCCGCCCGGTGATTGACGCCCGGCACTGCCGCTCAGGAGTGGCGCTCGGCCTCGCGGGTGGGGCGATCGCGCTGTTGATCGCGGGCGGTATGCAGTTGCTGTCGGGCAACGCGCTGCTGGTGTTGGGGACGCTTCCGCTCGCGGCGGCGCTGTACGTCGTTTTCCTCCGGCACCGGCTGATGAAAGCAGATGTGCGACTGATGCAGCAGATGCTGCCTGCGTCGATCGGCGAGGGGCGGCAGCGCCAGCGCATCACGCGGTTCCTCGAGCGGCAGTGCCTGCCGACAGCCCCGGGTGGTGCGGTAGCCGGAGCGGTAGAGGAGGCAGGAACGTGAGACACCGGGCAATGAACTCATCGGGACGCGAGGGGGGCTTGAGCCGCGGCAGCTCGGGCGCGGCGCTGGTCATGCTGCTTGTGCTGGGCCTCGTGCTCTCAGCGGCGCTTAGTCTATTCAACCCCGCGCTGGGAATCGTCGGTATGCTGATCCTGACTCTTGTGCTGGCGGGCCTGCGTGAGCCGCTCTGGGCAGCGGCCGTGCTGCTGGCCTCACTCGCCATCATTCCCGTCGAGTTCTCGCAGAACTTCGTCTTCGGGCATAGCATCGAGAACCCGCTGCAGATCATGGTGCCGCTGACGCTTCTTGTCTGTCTGGTTGGCGCGCTGAAAGATCGCAGTCTGTCGAGACCCATCGTTCCGGATCTGCTCATCGTGGGTCTTGGGATCTGGGGTATGCTCAGTCTCTACAACGCCGGACAGCTACCCTTTGACAGCTACTGGAACAAGTACGGCAACAAGCTGCTGTTCCCAATGGGCTTCTACTACGTCATGCGACTTCTGCCGCTGGACAACCGTGGCGCCATTCAGTTGATCCGGGCGGCGGCAGCGCTCGTGGTGCTGCAGTCGGTCCTCATCTTCTTCGAGGCCAGGGGCGGCGGGAGCCCGATCTACGGTGAGCTGCACCAGGGACGCGTGACCGGTCCGTTCGGCTACTTCTGGACCGCGGCGGCATTCCTCGCGATGTGGCCACCTCTGCTGATATTCGTCACGAGCAAGGCGAAGTCACGCCTGGGCTGGGCGCTTGGCTTCATCGGAGTGCTGTTGGTGGCATACGCAGTCACCCGGACAGGGCAGCGTGGCGCGACCTTCCTGCTGCTGATCACCGTACCGCTGTGCCTCTTCGCACCCTCCATGCGCAAGGTAGCCGGCGCTGTCATCGTGACGGGAATGATCCTCTACGTCCCGTGGTCTATGTCCGGGTCGGGCAGCGCTCTGCTCTCGCGATTCGATGAAACCGACGAGTCTCGGGCGGCCTATCGCACCGTGGCGTGGGAGATGATCAAGTCCGACAAGTGGAACCCGCTTTTCGGTGTGGGGCCCTACGTCTCCCCCCGCGAGATGAAAGACATTGATGTCTCTACCGAAGCCGAGTTCTTCATGCACGGCAGACGCACCCGGGATCTGGCCGACATTGCCGAGTCGGGCCACGCGCTGCACAACGTCTACATGACGCTGCTGGTGGAGTTCGGAGCCGTGGGAGCGTTCATGGCCGCCCTCGCCGGGCTTTTCCTGATCCATTCGGCGCTGAAGATATACCTCACGCCGGGGGCCGACAAGGCGCTGTTGTTCGGGGCGCTGGGCGCACTGGCAGCATGGGGTGGCATCGGATACCTGCACAACATCTATTCGTTTGCGGCGCCAATGTGCATGTTCTTTTTCTTCTACGCGCTCATCGTGGGCCAGCATCGGGCGTTCTTCCCGCATGGCGTGGATGAGGAGGCCATGCAGGACATGCGCCGCGGGCGCAGGAGTCCGAACTGGCGCGGACCTTACCTCAAAGCGATGCGAGCATCCCGGCTCCCGCGGTCCTCGTGACAACGGGAGAAGGGCGCTGAACACAGGTGGAGCTTCCTGCGAGCACCCGGGAGGCTTGAGGGACAGGAGTGGTGGTGGAGATGAAGACTCTGGTCGTAATGCCCGCATACAATGAAGCGGCGAACATCGTCAGCACGATCCGGCGGGCGAGGCAGAATAACCCGGACGTGGATATCGTTGTGATAGACGACGGGTCGATGGATGAGACGGGCGATCTCGCCGTGGAGGCCGGAGCGACGGTCCTCCCGCTGCCGATCAACCTCGGCTACGGAGGCGCCCTGCAGACGGGCTTCATCTATGCCGAGGCGCATGGCTATGACGAGGTCGTGCAGCTTGACGCCGATGGGCAGCACGAGCCCGCGAACATCAAGGACCTGCTGCAGGCGCTCCGGGACGATCACGCCGACATCGTGATCGGCTCGCGCTTTCTCGGCGTGGGGGACTACAAAGCGCCGCCCGCGCGGGCAATGGGCATGGCGCTGATGCGCTGGCTCACGCAGGTGAGCACCGGCAAGCGTATCAGCGACCCCACCTCCGGCTTCCAGGCCGTCAACCGCAAGGCCATCAGCCTCTATGCCTCGGAGGTATATCCCTCGGATTACCCCGATGCCGACGTGCTGATCATGGTGCAGCGGGCGGGGCTGCGGGTGCGGGAGATCCCCGTGCAGATGTATCAGCGTGAAGCGGGCGTATCGATGCACAGCGGCATCCTCAAGCCCGCGTGGTACATGTTCAAGATGCTCATGTCGATCGGCCTCACCATGCTGCGCAAGCCGCCTGCGGTTTCGAGGAGTGGATAGGAATGGACATGGATATGATGACACCTCGTCAGACGCTGTTTACTCTGGCGCTGGCGGTGCTGCTGCTGGTCTTCGTGGTCGAGCTTGTGCGCCGTCACCGCCTGCGGGAGGAGTTCTCGTGGCTGTGGGTGGTCGCCAGCGCCTTCACGGTGCTGCTGGTGGCCTACCCGCCACTGCTGCGAGCGATCATCGCGGCGTCAGGGGCGTCCAAGGCAACCACCACCATCTTCATGCTCTCGATCGCCTTCCTCGCACTGGTGTGCGTGCACATGTGCACGAAGCTGACCGAGAATAAGACGAAGACCAAGCGGCTGGCGCAGAAGATGGCGATCCTCGGGCGACGCGATCCCGCAGTCTCGGAGAACATCGCATCACGATTGACCGTGGCCGATGAGGTGGCACGCTGATGAAGGTCTCCTTAGTGATCCCGGCCTACAACGTCGGCCACACGATAGGCCGCACACTCGAAGCGTGCCTGCGGCAGGACGTGGGGCCGCACGAGGTCGAGATCGTCGTTGTTGACGACGGTTCCACTGATGATACCGCCGAGCAGGTGCAGCGCTATCCGGTGAAGTACGTCCGGCAGCAGAACGCGGGCGCCGCCATCGCGCGCAATACCGGCGTCTCCGCCGCCACCGGTGAGATAATCGCCTTCATCGATTCAGACTGCGAGCCGACCGGCGACACGCTTCTGTGCATCACCGAGGCACTTGAGCGCGAGCCTGACGGCTGTATTGTCGGTGGCATCTACGCACCGGCGCAGGACTCGCCGCTAATCGAGGCCGCCATCAATGAAGAGATTCGCTACCGCCACGTGCGCGCTCCCGAAGAGGTGCAGCATATCGGCAGCTTTTGCATGGCCATGCGCCAGGAGCACCTGCGCGAGATCGGGGCCTTCAATCGGAGATACGAGCGCTCAGAGGACCTCGACCTGTCGTACCGCGCGGCAGACAAAGGATACAGGCTGCGCACACTCCAGGGCGCCTGCTTCATCCACCACCATCCGCGAACCGTCACCTCGTGGCTCAAGGATCAGTATCATAAGGCCCGGGGGCGGGTTGAGAACACCCTGCGCTTCTCGAAGATGCTCAAGAGCGACGGGTACACCGACCACCGGGACTGGGCCTCACTGCTGCTGGCGATGCTGGCGGCGATGGCGATTCCGCTGATCTGGCTGCCGCGTGTCCGCTGGATCGCACTGGGCAGCCTCGGTCTGAGCGCGCTGCTGCAGGTGCCGCTGGCCGCGTTCGCGGTGCGCGACACGGGCGATTGGCGACAGGTCGTGCTGATCCCGCTGCAACTGCTGCGTGGTTTTGCGTGGGCCGCCGGGGCTGTTGTGGGCCTCGGAACCGGCGGGAAGGACCTTCTGCGGGAGCGGCTTGCGGCGCAACGTAAGCCCGAGGACGCAGACGCCGCAGCCGACACGCTCTAGCGGGCGGAATCGCCGGTAGCCCGCAGCCGTAAGGTGCGATTCTTCAAAGCCATGACGGACAGGGGCAGCAGCGGGGTGAGGCTGCCGAGAGCCGTGGCGAGGATCACGTGCTGGGGACTGGTGTGGAGCAGAAGGATTATGACGAGTTCCACCACCAGGCCGACCAGCAGCAGCCAGATCAGTAGCGTGGGGCGGCACGCCATGTGGTAGCGGGTGACGACGAAGAGCAGTGCCGGCGCGGCGGAGCCTGCCGCGAAGAGGCCGAGCCACCCTGCCAGTGGCATGAAGTCGGCCCCGAGCAGCACGCCGACGATCGTTTGCGGCACAATGTAACATGTGGCGGTGGCAATTGCGATGGCTGCCAGCACCACCGCCGACGTGGTCAGCAGCAGCCTGACGCCCTGATGCGAGTATGCGCCCGCGCGCACCACAGACGGATACATGGCGTAGGCGAAGGCGCCGGCGAGCATCAGGAACGGAGCGCGGACGAGGTTCGACGCGGCGGCATAGTAGCCGGCAACTTCGGCCGAGAGGAAGTACTTTGCGGCCACCATGTCCAGTTGCGTCAGGAGCGCGATCAGCAGAAACGAGCCGCCGATCAGGAACGCGTCCCCGGTGACCGCCAGTTCGCTCCGGCGCGGCCGCTCGGAGAAGAACCGGCGCCAGTTCATCGGGAGCATCAGGGCCATGATCAGCGTCGGCACTACCGCTGCCACCGCATACGCCGATGTGGAGCGCAGCAGCGTGAAGCCCACGGTCATCAGCACCAGCCCGAGGGCGAAGCGCAGAGCGGACTCGAGCGCTATCGCCAGCGACATGAGACCGAAGCGATCGAGTCCCTGCAGGCCGCCGCTGACGACGCCGGTGAAGGCTCGGAGGAGACATACAACGCCGATTGTGATGACCGCCGGGAGATTGTCTATGTCCAGCAGCGAGTCGATCAGCGGGGACAGTGCGAGATAGATGACAAAGCCCGCGGCGGAGTAGGTGCCGACGGTGAGCGTCGCGGACCTCATCAGGTCGGTTACCGCGGAACGATCTTCAGCGCTGGTGAGGGCCGCATACCTGGTCACCAGAGTGGTGACACCCTGCACGATGGCGGAGGCGAAGTAGAGGAAGGTCAGGAGAACGCCGAGCGAGCCGAACTCCTCCGGCCCAAGACCACGGGCGGCCAGAACAATGAAGCCGTAGCTGAGTAGGCCTGCCGCTACGGTGCCCCCCGTCAACAATGCGCCGGATTTGAGCACGGACGACAACATGGCTTCTCCTGCGTGCGGTGCGGTCGGTTGACACAGGTGGCCTTCGCGCTGCAGGCGCACATTCCTGCCGAAGCGCGGGGCGCGCGGCAGCGACCACTACGGAGGATGTAATGGCGATACGGCACGAGACACGGCAGGAGGATCAACTGACGGTCGGGGAAGCGACCGGGGGCGGCGTGCCCTCCGCCGCGCCGGCGCCTCGACCGCATGGAAGACGGGCCGCCATGTGGGCCGCGCTGATCGTGCTGATGGTCGTCACGCGCGTCATCGTCAGCCAGCCACTTCTGCAGGACGCCTATCGGACGCAGCTTGATGAGAGCTACTCCATCAAGGAGGCGCTGGCCTTCGGCACCGGTGACCTCAACCCCCATCGCTGGGTCTACCCGACGCTCTACCCCTATCTGCTGGCCGCCAGCTACGGCGTCGTCTACGTGGTCGGGCATCTGCTGGGTATCTACAGCGACCTGTCGCATTTCGCCGCTCAGCTATTCATTGACCCGCGGGTGTTCATATGGGCGGGCCGCGCTATCAGTCTGATCGCCGGCATCGGCTGCGTGCTCGCCGTGCGCGCGATCGCCGCGCGCGTCTTCGGGCCCGTCGCCGGATGGACGGCAGCCTTCGGCCTCGCGCTCAGTCCGCTGCATGTGAAGATCTCCGCCGGGGCCATGCCGGATATGCTCGCCATCCTCTTCGCCGTCCTGGCCGTGGGTGCAATGTGCGACATAGCTCGCAGGCCGTCACTGCGCGGCTACCTGCTCGCCGGCATCTTCATTGCTCTCGGCACGGGCTCGAAGTACTGGCCGATAGTGCTGGCGCTGGTCGGCGTGGGGTTGCATGCCTACCTGTGGGTGAAGCGACCGAGCGGGCAGAGACCCTCGTGGGGCTGGCTTGTCGCTGCCGCGGTCGTCCTGATCGCCGGGTTCATCGCCACCTCGCCTTACATGCTGCTCGACGCAGAGAACGTCCTTGCCGAGCGTGCGGGAGTGCTGACACGGTTCGCCACCGGCGCCCAGGAGCGCCCTCCCACCGAAGCGAAGGTCGTGGCCGCCCGGCACATTGTCCCGATCATGGCCGCCGATGGTGGATGGCCGTGGGTGCTGGCGGCACTGGCCGGTCTGGTTGCGGCTTTCTCGCGCGCCACACCCGCCCGCGGCGTGGTGATCGCCAGCACGCTGCTGCTCCTCGGGGTATTCGCCAGGTCAGACATTGCTCCGGCGGACTACCTGCTCCCGGCATTCCCGTTCCTGTGGATGCTTGCGGGCTTCGCGGTGCAGGCAGTGGGGGAGACGCTCGGCCGCTTCGATGGGCGAAGGCTCGGCATGGCCGCGGCAGCCGTGGTGCTGGTGATACCGCTGCTTCTGAGCGCCCGGCAGATGCTTGCGTACAGCCAGACCGACACGCGCACGATCGGCGAGAGACTGTTCCACGAGATCGCTGACGATGGCGACACCGTCTTCGTTGACTTCCGGTCTATCCACCTGAAGAACTCGCGCGAGGATGCACTGCGGGCGACCGAAGAGCTCGAGTGGTTCGACGGCCGCGTCGGAGGGCTGCCCCAGCGCCAGCGGATCTGGGATCAGTACAGGCGGTATGCAGACGGCGAATGGTATCAGCCCCCGGAGCATACATACACAGTGGTGGCGCAGGATGTGCTGGACCTCTCCAGCCTACCGGTCTACATGATCCCCTTCGGCCCCTCAGATGTGCCAGAACTCGACGATTTCGCCGAGGCGGGCATCAGGTACATCGTCTTCAGCGAGTGGATCATGCGGAGGCATGTTGAGGGCCAGTTGCCGCTGGCAAGGTTCTATCTGCAGGTGGTTGACGAGGCGCGGCTGGTGGGGAAGGTCACGCCCGAAGACGGTGTGGTAGTCGGACCGCAGAGCCGGGGCGGTCGGTCGGTACCGGGGGTGCCGAGGACCGGGCCCGCGATCCTGATCTACGAAGTGCCCGAGCCTGCCGGGGAGCTTGACCTCGCGCCGCTGCGTGAGGAGACGCAGGAGGAGAGCCTCGCGCTTCATCCCACCGAAGCTGTATCCGTCACCAGCCTCAGCGGCACTCGCCCTACATCTTCGGGGAGCAGCCCCGCGTCACGGAGACGGTAGGAGGTTGGGGCGACTTTAGGCTCACTGCCATCGCGGAAGCGCCGCCACGCACTCCCCACCGGATGAAGCGTCTCGCAGATCGGTAGCGCGATGTTGTTCAGCAGGCTGAACTGCCACGGCGCGATGATCTCCCTCCGCTCGCGATTGCTCTTGAAGCTGGTATTCGCCTCGAACTGCCTCTCCAGCATATCAGCGGAGTAGTCGAGGCCGAGGAAGTCGCAGATGGCGCGGTTGGTTCGCCCCAGTTCGGACGTCACCTGCTTGAAGTCGAGCATCAGCCCGTTGTGGTCGCGGATGATCCCGCGGATCTTTGGACGCTGCGAGGCGTAGCGCACCGTCTGGCTCAGCGCGAACTTCTGCTGCGCCAGTGAGAGACGCGACGCCTGCACATCATCCCCGGCGACGCGGCGGCGCAGGTGCGACTTCAGCACGCCCTCGAAGTCGCGGATGATGCCGATGAAGTGCGGGTTCGTGTAGCGATCGAGAACCATGTTCAGGAAGACCTGCAGCTCCCCGGGGTAGTGATAGAACGCCTCCTCGATCTTCATCACCCAGTAAGTCGCGCCCTCAGCGGCACAGAACCGGTCCATGAGGTCGAGGAAGAACTCGTAGAAGCTCGCCGGCCGCTCGTGCAGGAAGTGATCGTAGTCGCCTCTCGCCAGCACGAAGTAGTCGTCCGCTGAGTAGGCATTGAGAAACGCCTCGTAGCCCTCGGGCGTGTCAAAGTCGCTCCAATACTGCTTGTGCATCAGCACCTGGCTCTCTTTGCAGCCCCAGTGCAGCTCGTGCTGAGGAGCGACTATCTCGGGATGGCGGCAGAGCACGTTGCCAAGCATGGTGGTTCCGCCACGGTTCATTCCCACGACGAGGATCGGGTTCATCTCTGCCGCCTCCAACGGTGGCCTTCGTGCGACGCGGCCCGGCTAAAGTTGCGCATGCATTCTAGCGCACTATCCGGCGGTGTTGGCTCACAGTTCATTCACAAGCCGTTCCGCGTGTGGGTCGCCGGGGGGCCCACCAACCGAGGCGGTGCGGCAGCCGTGGAGATACACCCTGACTATTCTCGGGGAAATCCCCATGGTATGTTTAGGGGATTACCCCGACGGGTATCAATGAAATACGGAGCAGAGGATGGGGCCTTACTCCGGACGCGCAAGTAGTATCCACTGTAGGTTGTCTTCGTTCAGCAGGTCGCACGACAGAATGTCGCCTCATCGCAGGACCCTATTCAGTCGGATGCAAGGAAGTACGCAGCGATCAGCGAGTGCGGTGGCGTTTTAGGGGTCGCACTTTGCCATGTAGCGCAATGGCACGAGGAAATGCACCGATGGTCGTCTGGCGCGATCGCCAGAGGGCCGCTCTTCCTCCATCACACCCTTGGACTGTCGGCGCCGCGCGACACGCGCGGCAGGAACCAATGACTCACCCTGGATGAGGCGGGATAGCTGACCGCCTCAGCATGAAGTGGTCTATGTAAGGTCTGAGCCAGCGGGAAATCACTATTGGAGAGCAGTAGAAATCTGGAAGCAACAGGAAGTCTGAGAACGGCATAAGCTCTTCCAGTCGAACAACACAGAACTTAATAGACGCATGCTGATGGTGGTGGCGGAGAGGTGGTGTGAGAGGAGCAGAAGCACTTGCATACGAAAAGCAAAGTTCTCGCTCTACCAGACAGGCGTATGGAGATCGCATTGATGCTGGCCTTCGCCGGCGCAATGCTCCTGATGATGACAGCCCCGCTGTTCGCTGCACCCGCGTTCCCGGGCGCTGAGGGTTTCGGCGCGGAGGTTACTGGAGGCAGGGGGGGCATTACGATTCCGGTCACGCGACTGGATGACCCAAACCCCTCCCAACCGGGAACTCTGCGCTACGCGCTCACGATGGACAGCCCGCGCATCGTCGTCTTCAACACCGGCGGCGTGATCAAGCTCAACAGCCGGATCACGGCGGCCCCCAATCTGACCATCGCCGGACAGACGGCTCCCGGCGACGGCATCACCATTGATGGCGGTATCTCGTTGCGCCGCAACAGCATTGTGCGGTACATCCGAGTTCGCCCCGGTGCTGTTGCGGACGCCGACTCGCTCGAGATCTACGAGACCGATGTTATCATCGATCACTGCTCACTATCGTGGGCAAGCGATGAGAATATCGGCTTCAAGCGCATCGACGCGGAACCCGACCGCAACGTCACTATCCAGTGGACGATCATGAGTGAGGCCGAAAAGGGCTGCCTCGCCTGGTACGCTCACAAAGTGACTTTCCATCACAACCTCTTCGCGCACAACTACATCCGCAACCCCGTATATGCGGCCGGCTCTTTCCCGCATCTGCTCGACTACCGCAACAACGTGGTCTACGACATTGGAAACAGTGCCCTGGCGCTCAAGGGCCTCGTGAACGCAAACGTAGTGGGCAACTACTTCAAGGTCGGCAAGGAATCGCGCCGGCACCGGTACTGTGTCAACGTTGAGGGAGATCCGCCCACCCCGGACATCAAGATCTACCTCAAGGACATCTACGGCCCGCGCGTTGCCGAGGGGCAGCCGGAGTGGAATGAGGTGCAGTACCAGGATGTTTGGGGCACCGCCGACGAGGCGATGCACCGCGTCCAAACGCCATTCGCGACGCCTCCGGTAACCACGCACGACTCGCAGACGGCCTTCAACCTCGTCCTGGAGCAGGCCGGCGCCAACCTGCCGGTTCGCGACCGCGTTGACGAGCGCATCGTCAACGAGACGCGGTACGGCCTGAACACGGGCGGCTATCCTACCGGCCCCGCAGTTCGTGAAATCGCCGTCAGCGAGTGGGCGACGCTCACCTACGATAGTGGCACGCCCATAGTGGACAGCGACGGCGACGGCATGCCCGACACGTGGGAGATGCAGAACGGCCTGAACCCGTACGATCCCGCTGATGCCAGCGTGGACAGCAACGGCGACGGCTACACCAACATCGAGACCTACATCAACTCGAAGGCGAGCCTGACCGAACCGCCGGCCCAGACCAACCAGCCGCCGGTAGCGGTCGCCGGTCCCGATCAGACCGTCAATACCGATGGCGACACGGCTCAGGTAAAACTAGACGGCACCGGATCGTTCGACCCAGAGAACCAGCCGCTGACCTACCTGTGGACCTGGAAGGATGCCGGTGACGGCAGGCAGGCCACAGGCGCGGCTCCGACTGTCACGCTGCCAACAGGCGTGACGACAATCACCCTCGTGGTCAACGACGGCGCGCTCAACTCGCAGCCAGGCATGACCACCGTCACAGTGGTTGCAGCCGACGATGAGAACCAGGCGCCGGCGGCCCCGCAGGTGAAGATCGAGCCTGCCGCACCGACCACGAATGACAACCTGGTTGCCACCGCGACCGCCACCGATCCGGACGGCGACACGGTGACCTTCACATACGTGTGGTACCGCAATGGCGCCCATCAGACCGGCCTCGATGGCAACACCGTCGCCGCCGACCTCACCTCCGCGGCCGATACCTGGCGCGTAGTGGTGACGCCGCATGATGGCGAACTCGCCGGTCCGACCGGTGAGGCGACTGTTATGGTTGCCGCTGATGATGGCGACACGGGCGACCGGCCTGTCAAGCCCACCGTGCGCATACTGCCGGATCCGCCGCGAGCCTACACCGATCTGGTCGCGGATGTCTCGGGCAATGGCGCCGACGTGACGTATCGCTACGAATGGTACGGCGACGGCCGGCTTCAGACGAGGTTCCCTGGCAACACAGTGCGGGGTGCCTACGTTGATCCGGGCGAGCACTGGCGCGTAGTAGTAACACCGGTACTGGGGGATGTCGTTGGTCCCTCGACCGACGCTTCAGTGGTCATCCCGACGGAGACTGCCACCAACACCGCGCCCACCGCGCCGACTGTGACTATCGCACCGGCAGCGCCCGAAGCAGGCGACGATCTCGTCGCCACCGCGACAGGCAGCACGGATGCCGAGGGTGACACGATCACCTACACCTACGCCTGGTATCGTGATGGTGCGCTTGAGGGAGCCATTACCGGCAATACTGTGGCCGCCAATCTCACATCCGGCGGTCAGACCTGGCGTGTGGTGGTAACGCCCAGCGATGGTAAGCTCACCGGTACTTCCGGCGAGGCGTCTGTGACAATCAAGGAAGACGCACTGCTGCCGCCAACAGCGGCCACAGTGACACTGACGCCCGCCTCTCCGTTGACCACAGATGACATCGTGGCGAATGCCGATGGCAGCACCTGCCCGCAGGGTGGCAGCGTGACCTACGCGTACAAGTGGACCTGCGACGGCGCGGTGCAATCGGACATCACCGGCCGCACCGTTCCGGCCAGCCGCACCGCCAAGGGGCAGGCATGGCGCGTTGCGGTCACACCGCAGTCCGGCGAACTCAGTGGTCCGACCTGCGAGGCGTCCGTAGAGGTGGCCGACACCGCGCCGACGCAGCCGACGGTAAAGCTGACACCGGCCGACCCAACCAACAGCGATGACATCATCGCCACCATCAGCGGCTGCATGGATGCCGATGGTGACAACATCACCTATGCATACGAGTGGTATCGAGATGGGGAGCGTCAGACGATCACGGGTGCCATGATCCTGGCGAGCCAGACTTCTGCCGGCGAGACCTGGCGCGTCGTTGTGAGGCCGTCGGATGGCGAACTCAGCGGCCCGGCGTGTGAGGCATCGGTGACCATTGCCAAGGATGCCCCGCAACCGCCGGCGGCTCCGACCGCACCGACCGTGACGATCCTGCCCGAGAATCCGGCGCCGTATGTTGATCTCACGGCAGTGGCATCGGGCAGTACCAGCCCCGATGGCGGCACCGTGGTCTACACCTACGTGTGGTATGCCGACGCGCGATTGCAGAC